>JAESGW010000332.1_pt1 | contig 64877 bp, 48 predicted proteins | sample 9269791 | NCBI WGS metagenome assembly JAESGW01 (sample SAMN16773120, study PRJNA677053) | algae metagenome | isolation source: Aphanocapsa lilacina HA4352-LM1 and co-occurring heterotrophs from near cave... | place: USA: Maniniholo cave, near Haena, Kauai, HI | collected 2009-07-28
TGGGCCTGCTGGTGATCGCGGCGTCGCGAATGCAGCGGAGCGTGGTGGAGAGAGGGGCTTAAGTCTTTCCCATGTCATTCCGGGGCGGTCCGAAGGACCGAACCCGGAATCTCGAGATTCCGGGTCTGGTCCTTAGGACCATCCCGGAATGACGGGGCGCTATGGCTTCGGCGGATGAATGAAGGCCCACGGGCTCACTTCAGAATCCGTCGGTACTTCCACCGAGATCAGATATGGGCCGCCATCGGCCAGCGCCTTTTCCAGCGCGGGGCGGAAATGGTCCGGCGAAGTGACGCGCGCAGCGCCGACGCCGAAGGACTCTGCGAGCTTGACGAAATCCGGATTGACCAGGTCCGATGCCACCACGCGACCGTCAAAATGCTGGCGCTGGTCGCGGCGGACGTTGCCGTAGGCGTTGTTGTTGAACACCAGTGTGACCACGCCGATCTTGAACTGCACGGCGGTGGACAGTTCCTGCACCGCGAACATGAAGCCGCCGTCGCCGGTGATCGCGACCACCGGTCTGTCCGGATTGGCCACCTTCGCACCCAATGCGGTCGGGAAGCCGGAGCCGAGCGTGCCCTGATAGCCCGACGTGATGAAGGTGCGCGGCTCGTAGACCGGAAAGCCATACCAGGAGGCGAAGCCGACCTGCGACAGTTCATCGGTGACGATCGCGTTGGCCGGCAGCACTTCGCGGAGGATTTTCAGATACGCCATCTGCGGCTGGATCTTCTGGATCTCCTGCTGGGCCGCTGCGGTGGCCTCGCGGATTTCAGCGCGCCGGCCGCTGGTCTTGCTGTAGCCGGCCTTCTTCACGGCTGCGACGAGATCGGCGGTGCCGGCTTTGGCGTCCGCGACCACCGGAGCGTCGGATACAAGCCGGCGCATTTCCACCGGGTCGATATCGATCCGGACCGATTTCAATCCCTGCGGCTGGTACGGCCAGCGGAATCCGGATGCGGGCAATTCCATCCGCGTACCGATCCCGATCATCAGATCGGTGTTCGGCCAAAGTTTGTAAGCCGCCGCCATGGTCAGCCCGAGTTCGTGCGAATTGGAGACGATGCCGCGCCCGCTGCGGAACGCAACAACAGGCGCGTCGATCATCTCGGCGAGTTCGAGGATCTCCTCGCGCGCATGGATCGCGCCGCTGCCGACGAAGATCATCGGCCGCTTGCTGCCCTTGATCAGCGCTGCGGCGGCCTTGATGCGGTCAGGATCGGGCTGCGGCGCGGGCAGGGTGTCGAGCACCGTGGAAGCGCCGACCTGCGCGCGCTGGGTGAAGACGTCCCATGGCATTTCCAGCGAAACGGGACCGCGCCGGCCCGACAGCATTTCCTGAAACGCGCGCGAAACCATGGCAGGCGCCGTGTCGGGATATTCGATGCGCTCGGCCCATTTCACGAAGGTGCGCAGCGTCGCCAATTGGTCCGGCATCTCGTGCAGATGGCCGCGGCCCTTGCCGAGAAAATTCGTCGGCACCTGGCCGGTGAGGCACAGGACAGGCTCGTTGCAGCCGAACGCGGTGAGCAGCGCCGCGCTCGCGTTGAGCACGCCGGGGCCGGGCACCACGCTGAACACGCCGGGCTTTCCCGATGAGCGCGCGTAGCCGAACGCCATGTAGCCGCAGGCCTGTTCGTGCCGAGCGCCGATCACCTTCAGCTGCGCCTGATGGAAGGCATCGAACAGGCCGTAGATCTGCGCGCCGGGCAGGCCGAACACGGTGTCGACCCCATGCGCGACGAGGCCATTGACGATCGCTTCGCCGCCGGAGGTTGAAGTCATTGTGCTATCCACTCGCTTGCCACTTACATGCAGGATTGATCAGGCTTCGTCGGCCACGCCGTTCTTCAGCACGCCGACCCCGTCGGCTTCAACCTCGATGACGTCGCCGGGCTTGAGATAGCGCGGCGGGTCGAACCGTGCGCCGGCGCCGGTCGGCGTTCCCGTCACGATGACGTCGCCGGGGACCAGCGTGGTAAAGGTCGAGAGATAGTTGATGAGGTAGCGGAAGCCGAAGATCAACCGCCCGGTGCGGTCGTCCTGCCGCGTCTCGCCGTTGACCCGCGTGGTCAGGCGGATGTCGGCGATCTGGCTCTCATTGGTGTAGGGCACGAGCCACGGGCCGAGGCTGCCGGTTGAATCGAAATTCTTGCCCTGCGTCACGTTGAACTTGGCGTGCCGCACCCAGTCGCGGATGGTGCCCTCGTTGCACAGCGTGACGGCGGCGATGTGATCGAGGGCGTCAGCCTCCCTGATGTGCCGGCCGGCCTTGCCGATGACCAGTACCAGTTCGCCCTCGTAATCGAGCTGTGCGGAGGCGCGCGGGCGGATCAGCGGTGCGTCGTGGCCGACAAAGGAGCGCGGCGTGCGGATGAACATGCTCGGATATTTCGGCGCGTCCTGGCCGTCCTTGTACTCGGCGTTGCGGTCCGGATAGTTGACGCCGATGCAGATGATCTTTTCCGGTGCGGGGATCGGCGGCTGCCATGCGATCGCGTCGAGTGAATGGTCCGGCTGGTACCGCGCGCCTTCCTCGGCGAGCTTCATCAGGGCGCCGGCGGCGATGGCCTCGCGCAGCGTCGGAAATTCCTTTCCGAAACGCGCGGTGAGATCGACGATGCCGGCGTCGGTCACGGCGCCATATTTCGGTGCGCCGTTGACGGTGAAGGTGGCGAGACGGGGAGAAGCCATTTTCCTATTCCATCAGTCCGCAATCGTGACGTCGGCGACGAAGGCCGGCTCGCGCACCTTTTGCCCCGTGAACGGCGTTCCCTCCTCGAACCAGGAGCGTGGCGCCGGCGCGCCCCACAGCGTCTGGCGGCGCGGGTCCTTCAGCGACCAGCGCAGCGGCTCATGATCGTGGTCGCCGGTGAAGTAGTCACTGGTGTAGAGCTCGAGGCGGTGGCCGTCGGGATCCCTGACGTAAAGAAAGAACGCGTTGGAAATACCGTGACGTCCGGGGCCGCGCTCGATGTTCTTCAGGTAGCCGCTGGAGGCCATCACGTCGCATAGATGCAGGACGTTCATCGCCGTCGGCACCCAATAGGCGAAGTGGTGCAGGCGAGGGCCGCGGCCGTTGGTGATCGCGAAGTCATGGACATTGCCCTTGCGGTGCATCCAGGCCGCCGCGATGCGCCCGTTCGGGCCGTCTTCCTCGCCATACTCGGTGAGGCGGAAGCCGAGCCGGGCGTAGAAGTCGACGGTGTTCTGCACTTCCGGCGAAAAGACGTTGAAGTGATCGAGCCGCTGCGGATGGCAACCCTTGTAGAGATCGTAGCGCCGCAAGAGATGCGGGCGCTTCTCCATCGTGGCATAGAGTTCGAGCTGGAAGCCGGCGGGGTCGGTGAATTGCAGGGTACGGCCCTGGAACGGCTGATCGGCGAACGCATAGGTGATGCCGTTTTCGGAAAAGAAGCTGGCCGCCTTGTCGAGGTCGCCGTCATTGCCGACCTTGAAGCCGAGACGGCTGCAAGCCGCCACCGGCGCCTTCCGCAGCACCAGCGAGTGATGCTGATGCTCCTCGGCGCCGCGCAGGTACACCGCTTTGTCGTCGGCGTCCTCGACATGCAGGCCGACGGTGGTCTCGTAGAACGCGCGGCTCTTGTCGAGGTCGGTGACGTCGAGCACGGCGTGGCTGCAGCGGATGATGTTGAAGGGCGGATCGAAGATGTGCGTCGGAACGGGCATGTGGTTTCCTCGGAGTTCCAGTCATTCCGGGGCGATGCGAAGCATCGAACCCGGAATCTCGAGGTTCCGGGTTCGCTTCGCGCCCCGGAACGACGGTGAGTGCTAGGTTCCCAGCTTCTGAATCTTGTGCGTCCCGCGTGCGAGCGAGACGTGCTTGGTTTCCATGTAGAAGTCGAACGAATAGTCGCCGCCGTCGCGGCCGATGCCCGACGATTTCATGCCGCCGAACGGCGTCGGCAGATGGCGGACGTTTTCGGAGTTGAGCCAGATCATGCCGGCCTCCAGCGCATCGGCCACCCGGAGCGCGCGGCCCATGTCGCCGGTCCAGACATAGCCGGCGAGGCCATACTGCACGCCGTTGGCGATCTCGATGGCGTCCTTCTCGTCCTTGAAGGTCAGAACGGTGAGGAAAGGTCCGAACACTTCCTCCTGCGCCACCCGCATTTTCGAATGCGCTGAGGTGACCAGCGTCGGCTGCACATAATGCCCGCCGCCAGGGCCGTCATGCGGCTTGCCGCCGACCGTGATCGTGGCGCCGTCCTTGCGGACCACGTCGAAATAGCTGCAGACCTTCGCGAGATGCCGCTCGTGAATCAGCGGTCCGATCTCGGTGACGGGATCGAGGGGATGCCCGACCTTCAGCGCTTTCACCCGTGCGGTGAGTTTTTCGATGAATTTCCCGGCGATGCCTTCCTGGATCAGCAGCCGGCTCGACGAGGTGCAGCGCTCGCCGTTAAGCGAGTAGATCATGAAGACCACCGCATCCAGCGCGCGGTCGAGGTCGGCGTCGTCGAACACGATCACGGGGTTCTTGCCGCCGAGCTCGAAATGCACGCGCTTCAGCGTAGGCGCACCCTGCGCCATGATCGCTGACCCCGTCGCACTCTCGCCGACGAAACCGATTGCCTTGATGGCGGGATGCTCGGTCAGCGCCTTGCCGGCTTCCTCGCCCATGCCGTGGACGGTGTTGAGTACCCCGTCGGGCAGGCCCGCCTGCTTTGCAAGCTTCGCCAGCAGGTCCGCCGTCACCGGCGACCATTCCGCCGGCTTGTGCACGACGGTGCAGCCGGCGGCCAGCGCCGGCGCAATCTTCCAGGTCGACAGCATGAACGGCGTGTTCCACGGCGTGATCACGCCGACCGGGCCGATCGGCACCCGAGTGGAAATATTCCAGTGCTCTTCGCTGGGGGTATTGAAGCCGTCGCGTGCCTCGGCGCATTTGTCGGCGAAGAAGCGGAAGTTCTCGGCGGCGCGGATCGCAGCCTTGGCCATGAAGCGGTGCGCCTGGCCGGTATCGATGCATTCCAGCACCGCTATGTCGTCGGCGTTGTCCTCGATCGCGTCGGCCACGCGAAGCAGCAGCTTCTTTCGCATCGTGGCCGACATGTCGCGCCAGGATTTGAAGGCGAGGCTAGCGGCAGTCGCTGCGCGGTCGATGTCTTCGGCATTGCCGCGCGCGACCGATGCCAGCACCGCGCCGTCGATCGGCGATCGGGTCTCGAATGTCTGGCCCGAGATGGACGGCACGATCTTGCCGTCGATCATGTGGCCGATGCCCTCGGACTTCAGCCTGGCGAGCAGGGGAGCTGCACGGTCGCGGTTGGCCTGAAACACGTCCTTGGGTGTCGCTTTATCCATGGGCCGTCTCCACCTTCAGAGCTTCGTGGATGTTGTTGCGTTTCCAACTGGTCTCCTTGTCGTTGATCTGCATGTCGAACGACAGCGCGAACTTGCTGGCCGCGAACACGGGATCGAGATAGGTCGACAGGACCTCGAAAATATGCTCGCCGGCCTTCTTCCGGGTCGCGAGGTCGCGCCCCTCGCCAAGCCGCAGTACCATGTCGAGGAAGCCAAAATTCGTGTTGCCGTCGGCGATCGCATAGTGCTCGCACTTGACGGCGCGGACGCGAATGCCCCCGAGCGGGAAGATGCCGGTCTCGACGGCGGCCCTTCGGACTACTTCCACGACGAGGCCCATGTCGACGCGGCCGTCGAGATTGGCTGAATATTCAATCGTGAAGTGGGGCATGGTGCGATGGCTCCAGCTTTCTCAAAGCATCAGGCGGCGCGAGCAAAAAAAGAGGGTGCTGAAATATGTTTAACATGTTAAGTGTATCGTGCAAACCAGTTTGACGCTTGCTGCATCGCAAAACTTTGTCTCTTTTCTCTCTTCACCGATTTCAGATGACGGACGATTGAAGATGACGGCCACGAAATCGCCGGACGCACCGCGTTCGAGCAACGGCAAAGCGGGCGAGAACCGCGGCCTGCCGATCCGTGAATTCTCCCGCTCGCTGCCGATGGCGCTGCTGCGTGCGCGCGAAGCCGTGATGCGGCAATTCCGCCCCTCGCTGCGCAATCACGGGCTGACCGAACAGCAATGGCGGATTCTGCGCGCGCTGACCGCGGTGGACACCATCGAAGTGACGGAATTGGCGCGTGTCGCGTTCCTGCTCGGGCCGAGCCTGTCGCGAATCCTGCGCGATCTCGAAGCGCGCGACCTGATCGAGCGGCGCACGGCCGAGGCCGACCTGCGGCGCGGCGTGGTGTCGATCTCGCCCAAGGGGCTGAAGCTGATCGAGGCCGTCGCGCCCACGTCGGAGGCGATCTACGCCGAAATCACCGGCCGCTTTGGCGCCCGCAAGCTCGCCGAACTGCAGGACATGCTGGGCGAACTGGAACGCAGCCTTGCGGAGATGGGAATGTCTGACGAAGTGGAGGCCGAGGAGTAATTACAAATCTGCATGATGCTACCGGCTCTATGCATAGCGGGCGGGCAATGATTGCGATCATTTGTCAAATGCGCCTGTGGCCGTAGACATGCGCGGGATTTTTCGCTCAAGTGCCGGCCAAGCCGGTCGTGAAAACCGGCGCGGGAGTTCGAAGGGTTCGCCGCCGACAGCGCCGGCTTTCCCGACGCAAGGACAGGGCGGCAATCCGGATATGGTCACCATCCAAGTCAACAACCTGATCGACTTCGTTGCCGAGGTTTTTTCCCATTCGGAATCCTCGTCCGAAGAGGCCAGGCGCGTCGCCACATATCTCACCACCGCCAATCTCACCGGTCACGACAGCCACGGCGTGATCCGGGTTCCGGTCTACGTCCGCTGGAAGAAGACCGGCAACGTCATTCCCAACCAGACTCCCGAGATCGTCGTCGACACGCCGTCGCTCGCCGTGGTCGACGGCAAGTTCGGCTATGGCCAGACCGTGACGCCGTTCGCGGTGCGAACCGGCATCGAGAAGTGCAAGAAGGCAGGATTGTCTGCCGTCGCGTTGCGCAACGCCGGACATATCGGCCGCGTCGGCGATTGGGCCGAGATGGCAGCGGCCGAAGGGCTGGTGTCGGTTCACTTCGTCAACGCCGCGGGTTCGCTGCTGGTGGCGCCCTATGGCGGCGTTGAGAAGCGGCTGTCGACCGCGCCCTATTGCGTCGGCATCCCGCGCAAGGGGCAGGATCCGATCGTGCTCGATTTCGCCACCTCGGTTGTTGCCGAAGGCAAGGTGCTGGTGGCGAGCCGTGGCGGCAAGAAACTGCCGGCCGGTGCGCTGGTCGATGCCGATGGCACGCTGAGCGATGAGCCGTCGGTGCTCTACGGCTCCTACACGCCGGACGGGCCGCGCGACCATACCGCGGGAACAGGTGCGATCCGTGCATTCGGTGAGCACAAGGGCTCGGGGCTCGCGTTCATCTGCGAATTGCTCGGCGGCGCGCTTACCGGTACCGGTGCGACATCAGGCGGCCGGCAGTTTGCCAACGGCATGCTCGCCTTCTATGTCGATCCCAAGGTGATCGACACCAGCAGTTATTTCGACGAGGAAATCTCGCGCTATACCGACTTCATCAGGGAGACCAAACCGATCGCCGGCGTCGAGAGCGTGCTGGTCCCTGGCGATCCAGAACGGAAGATGCGCGCGGAGCGCACCAGGAACGGCGTGCCGCTGCCGGACGATACCTGGGCGGCGATTGTCAACACCGCCCGCGAGGTCGGCGTCAGCGAGGCCAGCATTCAGCGGGCCGCATCATGATTCTCCGTCATGGCGAGCACAGCATGCTCCTCGCCCTGGCGGGAAGGCTAGATCAACAGGAGGAATAAAGAGTGACAACCAATAACGTCAAGAAGGTCTGGGCCTCGGGTAAGGCCGTCGTGAATGCGTGGCTCGCGATCCCGTCGGGCTTCTCCGCCGAAGTCATCGCGCAATGCGGCTTCGATAGCGTGACCGTCGACATGCAGCACGGCGTTCAGGACTACCTTTCGATGGTGCAGTGCTTTCAGGCGATGAACGGCCATCCGGCGACGCCGATGGTCCGCGTGCCGTGGAACGAGCCCGGCATCATCGGCAAGGTGCTCGACGGCGGCGCCTATGGCGTGATCTGCCCGATGATCAACACCCCGAAGGAAGCCAAGGACCTCGTTCAGTTCGCCAAGTATCCGCCGAAGGGCACGCGCTCGAACGGCCCGATCCGCGCCGGCATGTACGGTTCGGCCGGCTCCTACCAGCAGACCGCCAATGACGAGATCGTGCTGCTGCCGATGATGGAGACCAAGACCGCGATCGAGAACATGGAATCGATCCTCGACGTCGAGGGCATCGACGGCGTCTATGTCGGTCCGTCCGATCTCCGCTTCTCGTACGGCCTGACGCCGAAGCTTGACGGCGATGAGCCGGAGATCCTGAAGATCTACGAGAAGATCATCAAGGAATGCGGCAAGCGCGGCCTCCATCCGGGCATCCACTGCTCGGGCGCGGAAGGCGCGGCGCGCGCCATCAACATGGGCTTCAAGCTGGTGACGCTGTCGAACGAAGTCGGCCTGATGTCGACCTACGCCAGGATGCAGGTGAACCAGACCCGCAAGGACTCTGGCGGCAAGGCGTGAGAGACGCGAATAGCGAGTAGCGAATGGCGAATAGGGGACGGAGAGCAGCGTAGGTGTTTACTATTCGCTACTCGCCACTCACTATTCGCCAACCCTGAGGAGGTACCCAAATGACCCCGGCACCCGTCATCCGCCTGCATCCCGACGACGGCGTGCTGATCGCACGCTCGAGCCTGCCGCCCGGCATGGTGGTGGCCGATGGCGTCACCACGGTCGAGCGGATCCCGGCGGGCCACAAGGTGGCGATCAGGCCGATCGCCGTGGGCGAGCCGGTACGGCGTTATGGCCAGATCATCGGCTTTGCCACCGCGCCGATTTCGCCGGGCCAGCACGTGCATACCCAGAACTGCGGCATGGGCGATTTCGCCAAGGACTATGCGTACGGCGTCGACGTCAGGCCGGTGCCGAATTTCGATCTGCCCGCGACCTTCGAGGGCATTCGCCGCGGCGACGGGCGGGTGGCGACGCGCAACTACATCGGCATCCTCACCTCGGTGAATTGCAGCGCCCATGTCGCCGGCATCGTCGCCGACATGTTCAAGAAGAACCCGTTCACCGGCGACAATCCGCTGGCCGATTTTCCGAACGTCGACGGCGTGGTGGCGCTGACCCACAAGACCGGTTGCGGCATGACGCAGGACGAACCGCTGGCGCTACTCCGTCGCACGCTCGGCGGCTACGCGCGGCACGCGAATTTCTCCGCCGTCGTCGTGCTCGGGCTGGGTTGCGAGGTCAACCAGATCGGCGGACTGATGCAGGAGCAGAAGCTTGCAGGCCGGCTGCGCGCGATGGACATCCAGGAAGTCGGCGGCACCCGCAAGACGGTGGAAGCCGGAATCGCCTTCGTGAAGGAGGCGCTGACTGACGCCAACAAAGTGAAGCGCGAACCCGTGCCGGCCAGTGAGTTGACGGTGGCGCTGCAATGCGGCGGCTCCGACGGTTACTCGGGCGTATCGGCCAATCCGGCGCTGGGTGCGGCGAGCGATCTCTTGGTTGCCCATGGCGGCACGGTGATCCTCTCGGAGACGCCGGAGACTTATGGCGCCGAACATCTGCTGACCCGGCGCGCGGTCAGCCGCGAGGTCGGCGAAAAACTCGTCGGCCTGATGCGCTGGTGGGAGGAATACACCAAGCGCGAAGGCGCCGAGATGAACGCCAATCCGAGCCCCGGCAACAAGGCTGGCGGCCTCACCACGATCCTGGAGAAATCGCTGGGCGCGATGGCCAAGGCCGGCAGCACCAATCTGGTCGACGTGCTCAACTATGCCGAGCCGATCACCAAGAAGGGCTTCGTGTTCATGGATACGCCCGGCTACGACCCGGTGGCGGCGACAGGGCAGGTGGCGGGCGGCGCCAATCTTGTCTGCTTCACCACCGGCCGCGGCAGCGTGTTCGGCTGCAAACCTGCGCCCTCGATCAAGCTCGCTACCAACACGCCGATGTACCAGCGCATGGAAGACGACATGGACGTCAATTGCGGCACCATCCTCGACGGCGAGGAAACCGTGCAGCAATGCGGCCAGCGCATTTTCGAACTGATGCTGAAGACCGCATCGGGCCAGCCGACCAAGAGCGAGAACTTCGATTTCGGCGGCGCCGAGTTCGCGCCGTGGGTGCTCGGGGCCACGATGTGAGGAAGGGCGAATAGCGAGTAGCGAATGGTGAATAGGGTAGTTCATTCGCTATTCGCCATTCGCTACTCGCCTGCGTGCTAGGCACTTGCTGCCCGTTGTTAGTGCTTGATCCCTTCTGGAACCGGTGTTCTGCTTAAAAAATCCGCTGGAGTTCCCGGTCCGTGTCGATCTACGTCGCACTGCATCATGTCACGCACTACAAGTATGACCGACCGATCGATCTCGGCCCGCAAACCGTTCGCCTGCGCCCGGCGCCGCATACGCGCACGCCGATCCTGAGCTATTCGCTCAAGGTCACGCCCGCCAATCACTTCGTGAACTGGCAGCAGGATCCGCAAGGCAACTGGCTGGCGCGGTTCGTCTTTCCGGAGAAGGCGAGCGAGTTGAAGATCGAGGTCGACTTCACCGCGCAGATGACGGTCGTCAATCCCTTCGATTTCTTCGTCGAAGGCTACGCCACCAGCTTTCCATTTCAGTACACCAGCGATCTCAAGACCGAGCTCGCGCCCTATCTCGCGACCACGGAGCAGGGCCCGCTGTTCGCCGCGTATGTGAAGGATATTCCGCGCGAGGCCGACAGCACGGTCAATTTCCTGGTCGATCTCAACGCGCAGCTTCGGAACAAGATCAACTACGTCATCCGCATGGAGCCGGGAATCCAGACGCCGGAAGAGACGCTGGCCCTGGGCTCGGGATCGTGCCGCGACTCGGCGTGGCTGTTGATCCAGATCTTCCGGCATCTTGGCCTCGCCGCGCGCTTCGTCTCCGGCTATCTCATCCAGTTGCGTCCCGACATCGATCCGGTGGAAGGGCCGCGCGAGGTCGAGAGCGATTTCACCGATCTGCATGCCTGGGCCGAGGTCTATCTGCCGGGTGCGGGCTGGATCGGGTTCGACGTCACCTCGGGCATGCTGACGGGCGAGGGCCACATTCCCGTCGCCGCCACGCCGCATTATCGTTCGGCGGCGCCGATCTCGGGCAGTGCCGGCTTCGCCAATGTCGATTTCGGCTTCGAAATGAGCGTCAAGCGCATCCGCGAAGCGCCGCGGATCACGCGGCCGTTCTCCGATGAGTCCTGGGCACGGCTCGACAGCCTTGGCGAACAGGTCGATGCCGATCTCAAGCGCGACGACGTGCGGCTGACCATGGGCGGCGAGCCGACTTTTGTTTCCGTCGACGATCTGGAATCCGCCGAATGGAACGTCGCCGCGGTCGGCCCGACCAAGCAGGCGCTGGCCGATGAACTGATCCGCAAACTGCACGCCCGCTTCGCGCCCGGCGGGCTGCTGCATTACGGACAGGGCAAATGGTATCCGGGCGAAAGCCTGCCGCGCTGGGCGTTCGGGCTCTATTGGCGCAAGGACGGTGTGCCGATCTGGAGGAATGCCGACCTGATCGCGAAGATCGACGATCCGCGCAAGGCCGGGATAGCTGACGCGCAACGGATGATGGAAGGCACCGCGACGCGGCTCGGTCTGGATGCTGCTTACGTCATGCCGGCGTACGAGGACCCCGCGCATTGGCTGCAAAAGGAAGCGGCGTTGCCAATCAATGTCGATCCCGGCGACTCCAAGCTGGCCGACCCCGAAGAGCGCAAGCGCATGGCGCGGGTGTTTGACGAAGGGCTCGACAAGCCCAACGGGTACGTATTGCCGATCCATCACGCGGGCGCCGACGCCAAGGGCTGGCTCAGCGAACGATGGCAACTACGGCGCACCCATCTGTTCCTGATACCGGGCGATTCTCCGCTCGGGCTGCGGCTGCCGATGTCGTCGCTGCCGCATATTCCTCCGGAAGAATATCCGTACGTGGTCGAGCAGGATCCGATGGAGCCGCGTCCGGAATTTGCGGTCGAGGATGAGGACACTGAGGCCGGCGTGGTGATCGCAAAGCCAACCCCGAAACCCAAGGAGAAGCGACGGCTCAAGCCGGTGCGTACGGCGCTATCGGTTGAAATCCGCGATGGCGTGCTGTGTGTCTTCATGCCGCCGGTGGAGCGGGTCGAAGACTATCTCGAACTGATCGCGGCGGTGGAAGCGGCCGCCGAGGAAATGCGAATCCAGGTTCATGTCGAGGGATATGGGCCGCCCTACGATCCGCGCGTCGAGGTCATCAAGGTGACGCCCGATCCCGGCGTGATCGAAATCAACGTACAGCCGGCGCAAAGCTGGCGCGAGGCGGTCGACATCACCTTCGGTCTGTATGATGACGCGGCGAAAGTCCGGCTCGGCGCCAACCGCTTCCTCGTCGATGGCCGCCACACCGGCACCGGCGGCGGCAACCATGTCGTGGTCGGCGGCTCCACGCCGCAGGATTCTCCGTTCCTGCGCCGGCCTGATTTGCTGAAGAGCCTCGTGCTGTACTGGCAGCGCCATCCGTCGCTGTCCTATCTGTTTTCCGGCATGTTCATCGGCCCGACCAGCCAGGCGCCGCGGATCGACGAAGCGCGCCATGACGGGCTCTATGAACTGGAAATCGCACTCGCGCACGTGCCGCCGCCCGATATCGAGGCCCCGCTGTGGCTGGTGGATCGCCTGTTCCGGCACATCCTGGTCGACATCACCGGCAATACCCATCGCGCCGAGATCTGCATCGACAAGCTCTATTCGCCCGATGGCCCGACCGGCCGTCTCGGGCTGGTCGAATTCCGCGCGCTCGAAATGCCGCCCGATCCGCGGATGTCGCTGGCGCAGCAACTCCTGATCCGCGCGCTGATCGCAAAACTCTGGCGCGAACCCCAACAAGGCAAGTTCGTGCGCTGGGGCACCACGCTGCATGATCGCTTCATGCTGCCGCATTTCCTGTGGGAGGATTTTCTCGGCGTCCTCGAAGAACTGCGGCAATCCGGTTACGAGTTCTCGCCGGAATGGTATTCCGCTCAGCTCGAGTTTCGCTTCCCGGTGTTCGGCCGCGTCCATCATGGCGGCGTCGCGCTCGAATTGCGCCAGGCGCTGGAGCCCTGGCACGTGCTCGGCGAAGAGGGTTCGGCTGGTGGCACCGTGCGCTATGTCGACTCCTCGGTGGAGCGCCTGCAGATCAAAGCGACCGGCTTCGTCGAAGGCCGCCATGTCGTGACGTGCAACGGCAGGCGGATGCCGATGACGCCGACCGGCCGCTCAGGTGAGGCGGTCGCGGCGGTCCGCTTCAAGGCGTGGCAGCCGGCTTCGGGCTTGCATCCGACCATCCCGGTCCACGCCCCCCTGACATTTGATCTTATAGACACCTGGAATGGCCGCTCGCTGGGCGGCTGCGTCTACCACGTCGCCCATCCGGGCGGCCGCAGCTACGACACAAAGCCGGTCAATTCCTATGAGGCGGAAGCAAGGCGTCTGGCCAGGTTTCAGGACCACGGCCACACCCCCGGCCGGATCGACCCGCCGCCCGAAGAACGCACAATTGAATTCCCACTGACGCTCGACTTGAGGACACCGCTCCGGCCATAGCGTTTTCCGGCGGAAAAGCCGTCAAAAAATAAGAGGCCGCGACGGCGATTCTGATCTATTCAGAAGCCTGCCTTACGGGGAGTGGGGATGTCGGGCCAAGGTCACAATCAAGGCCAAAATCAGGAGAGCAGGGTGCGTCCCGGCCAGCGGCGGATGGCGCAATGGACGCGCGACTATGCCCGGCTGCCAGGTATTCCCGACGAGTATATCGGACCGGACGGTGCCCCCCGGGCGGCCTGGACCCGGTTTTTCGATGCTTTTGCAGCCCTTTCCCCGGCCGATATCGAGCGGCGTTTCGCCTCCGCCGACCGGCATCTGCGCGAAGCCGGAGTAACCTACCGCGCCCCCGGCGATACCTCCGACCGGCTGTGGCCGCTCAGCCACCTGCCGCTGATCATCGACGAGGCCGACTGGCAGCAATTGAGCATCGGCATCGCGCAGCGCGCGCAGCTGCTCGAAATGGTGCTGCGCGATCTCTATGGCGAGGGCCGGCTCATCGTCGATGGTGCGGTACCCGCCGCCGCCGTCGCCGGCAGCAACGAATACCTGCGGTCGGTTTGCGGCATCAAGCCGCCGGGCGGGCGCTATCTGCATCTCTATGCGGCCGATGTCGGCCGCGGCCCCGACGGGCGCTGGTGGGTGCTCAACGACCGCACCCAGGCGCCCTCCGGCGCCGGCTATGCATTGGAAAACCGGCTGGTGCTGTCGCGCGCCTTTTCCAATCTCTACAAGTCGATGAATGTCGAGCGCGTGGCGCCGTTCTTCGAGGCGTTCCGCGACAGCCTGCGCGCCAGCGCCGACCGCGACGAGCCGCGGATCGGGTTGCTGACACCGGGCACGTTCAGCGAAACCTTCTTCGAGCACGCGACGCTCGCGCGCTATCTCGGCTTCCTGCTGGTCGAGGGCGACGATCTCGCCGTCAGCGGCGACCGCGTTCACATCCGCACCGTCGCGGGCCTGAAGCGGCTCGACGTGCTGCTGCGCCGGGTCGACGCCAATTTTCTCGATCCGCTCGAACTCGATGCATCCTCGCATCTCGGCGTTCCCGGCCTGATCGACGTGCTGCGCAAGGATGGCGTGGTCGTCGCCAACATGCCGGGCTCCGGCGTCATGGAGGCGAAGGCGCTGCTGGGTTTCCTGCCGAACCTGTGTCGGCGACTGCTCAGCGAGAATCTGATGATGCCGCACATCGCGACCTGGTGGTGCGGACAGAAATCCGCGCGCGAGGAAGTGCTGTCGCGGCTGGAAGATTTCGCGATCGAGGGTGCCTATGGCCGGGCCGTTCCGGGCTTCTCCGCCAACGGTCCTGTGCTCGCGGGCGAGTTGCCGCCGGCGGAGCGCGACCGGCTGCGCGATGCGATCGCCAACCGCGGCATCGATTATGTCGGCCAGGAGCTGGTGCGGCTGTCGACGACGCCGGTGTGGGAGCAGGGGCGGATCACGCCGCGCCCGTTCGTGCTGCGGGTGTTTGCGGCGGCAACACCCCAAGGCTGGACCATCCTGCCCGGTGGTTTCTGCAGGATTGCCGAGGAGCCCGACGCCCGTGCAGTCTCGATGGGCGACGGCGCGCGGTCGGCCGATGTCTGGGTTGTTTCCGACAAGGCGGTCTCGGTCTCGACGCTGCTGCCGGGGGCGGACGCCGTGCGCATCCGCCGCATCGCCGGCGTGGTCCCCAGCCGTGCCGCGGACAATCTGTTCTGGCTCGGCCGTTATCTCGAACGCGCCGAGGCGACGTTGCGGCTGATCCGAGCGCTCGGCTTGCCGATGCGCGATCCCGTGAAGGGACCGTCGGCTGCGCTGCCCTCGGTCGATCGTATCCAGCGGATTCTGGTGACCTGGGGCGCTGCCTCGGCAGCGACGCGGACGAACCAAGCCAAGGTCGTCGCCGAGGCGCTGCAAAACCCGGACAAGTTCGGCTCAGCCCTGTCGTTGGTGCGGTCGGCGCAGCGCACCGCGAGCTCGCTGCGCGAGCGGCTTTCGCCCGACGCCTGGCAGATCATCACCGAAATGGTGGAACGGCTGGCGTTGCAGGTCGATGACGACGACAGCGTCGTCAGCGCCGCCGAACTGACTTTGCAGGAACTGGCAAGCCTTGCGGGTCTCGCGCAAGAGAACATGAATCGCGCCGCCGGCTGGCGCTTCCTCGACATGGGCCGCCGCGTCGAACGCGCCATCAATACCGCGCGCTTCACCCGGCAATTCGCCTATGACGAAGCCGGTGACGAGGACCTCGATGTGCTGCTGACGCTGGTGGACTGCCAGATCACCTATCGTTCGCGCTATCTGGTCGGCCCGGCGCTGGCGCCGGTGCGCGATCTCGCGGTGCTCGATCCCTATAATCCGCGCTCGGTCGCGTTTCAGGTCATCGCGCTCAACGAACATATCGCAGCGCTTCCAAGCCTGAAAGAGCACGGCCTGATCGAGCGGCCGCAGCGGCTTGCAGTGGCGCTGCAGGCGATGCTGGCGACGTCGGAAGCCGCCGCACTGGATGTCAAAACGCTGTTCTCGCTGGAACAGGACCTGCTCAACCTAGCCGACGCCGTTGGCCTGCATTACTTCCCGCACGGACCCAATGCGAGCCGGCCGGAGAAGCTGACGGGCCTCGCGTGATCTACGACATCCGTCACGTCACGAGCTACAGCTACGAGAGCCCGGTGAGTTTTGCGCGCTGCTCGCTGCGGCTCGAGCCGCTCACGGGCGACGGGCAGCAACTGATCTCGCATACGGTCGACATCCGCCCGCGGCCGGCGTCGCGCACGGTACGCAGGGATTTTTTCGGAACGCACACCGAGAGCGTCGTGATCGAAGCCGCGCATCGCAGCCTGCGGATCGATTCCAGGTCGCGGGTTTCAGTGTCGCGCAGCGCGCCGGCTCGCGATGCGCCAAGCCCATCCTGGGAAACGGTCCGTGACGTGGCCTTTGAGGCCACAAGTCTCGGCCCGGCTTCGCCGGTCGGCTACGTGTTTTCGAGTTCGCTGGTGCCGGTGCTGACATTGGTCACCGCCTATGCGGCGTCGAGCTTTCCGCCGGGCGGCGGCATCGTCGCGGGCGCGTCGGACCTGATGCACCGGATTCGTCACGATTTCAGATACGACGCGAAGGCGACGGTGATCTCGACGCCGCTCCGCGAAGTGTTCGAGAAGCGCCACGGCGTCTGCCAGGATTTCGCCCATGTGATGATTGCGGGCTTGCGGGGCCTCGGTCTGCCGGCTGCCTATGTCAGCGGCTATCTGCGCACTATCCCGCCGCCGGGTCAGCCGCGCCTGCAGGGCGCCGACGCAACCCATGCCTGGGTGTCGGTGTGGTGCGGAGCCGACATCGGCTGGATCGGGTTCGATCCGACCAACGACCTCCTGGTCGAGAACGATCACATCATTCTGGCCATCGGGCGCGACTTCTCCGACGTCTCGCCGGTCGACGGCATCATCGTCGGATCGCGCAAGCAGAAGCTCAACGTCGCGGTGGACGTGCTGCTGGTGGAGTGAAGCGGGATGCCTCCCGCGCCGGGGTTTCTTAAGAAACGGTTGTCCGGCCGATGCGTTAGGTCGCGCCGATCTCCGTTGCACTACGGACAAGCACTTTAACCCAAGGTTTGTTCTTTTGTTGCCATCGTGACGTGCGCGGGCCCGCGCTTGCAAGTCCAGTCCAGCTAGTCGGGAGACAATCGTGAATAATTGGTCAACAACGCCGTTCGTTTCTGCCGTGGCAGCCATGCTCGTTTTCGGAGGCGCCGCCAGTGCAAGCGGTGGAGCAAACAAGGACGAAGCCGTCGCAATGGTCAAGCAGGCCGTTGCCTTCATCAAGGATCAAGGGGCTGAAAAAGCGTACCCCGAGATCACCAACAAGGCCAGCAAGTTCCACGATCGCGATCTCTACGTCGTTGTCTACCAGCTTGACGGCAAGGTGCTGGCTCACGGCTCGAACGAGAAGTTCATCGGCAAGGATCTGATCGACGCCCAGGATGTCGACGGCAAGCTTTACGTCAAGGAACGCGTCGAAATGGCTGCCAAGCAGGCATCGTTCTGGCAGGACTACAAGTTCGTCAATCCGGTGAGCAAGAAAGTCGAGCCGAAGGAGATGTACTGCGAGAAGCTGAACAATACGGCTGTCTGTGCAGGCGTCTACAAGCTCTGACCCCGAATAAGCGTTGCGTTATCGTGCGGCGATCGCCGCACTGAGGGGGTGATATGCTCGGCTGGATCAAGAACATTGGCCTTTCCTGGAAAGTCCAGCTCGCGCCGGCTTTTCTGATTGTCGTGCTGATCGGACTCGGCGCGTATGCGCTGCAAACGTTGCGGTCGAATCAGGCCGCCGTTGACGCGCTGGTGTCCGGACCGGTGCGGCAATCAGAACTGGCCAACGATCTCACCGCGACGGTGTGGACGGCGCACGCCAAGCTGTATCGCCTTGCGGCCACCGCAGCCAACGAAAAGGACGAGAAGAAAGTCGTGCAGGTCGCCAAGGAAGCTTCCGTGGCGGCCGGCAAGATTTCAGACGCGCTGAAGGCCGTCGAAGGCGTCAAGGGCGGGTTTAGCCCGGAGACTTTCGAGAAACTGAAGGCCGCGGTTGCAGGCTATCTCAAGCAATCGAAAAACGCGGTCGAGATGGCCGACGGCGACGCAGGATCCGCGCTGATGTTCATCAAGGGCGCGGAACGAAACTTCGCCGTCATCGAAAAACTGGCGGATGACCTGATCACGCATAGCAGCGAAACCAAGGATCGTGAAATTGCGCGCGCCGGGATCAAGCTCGAGCAACAGCAAATGACGCTGATGATTGTGCTTCTGGCCGTTGCGCTCGCCGGAATCGTCGTTTCGTTTCTGATCGGTCGAAGTATTTCCCGTCCCGTCGTGGCGATGTCGAGGGCGATGCGCGAACTCGCCGCCGGGAATTTCGAGGTCCAGCTTCCCGGGCTCGAACGTCGCGATGAAGTCGGCCAGATGGCCCATGCGATCCAGGAATTCAAGGTCCAGGCCATCGCCAAGGCAGAACGGGAGACTTCGGAACGCGAGGAAAAGACCCGCGAACTGGCGGTCGCCCGCCGCTCAGAGCTGCATAATCTGGCCGAAAGCTTTGAGATCGCAGTCGGCAACATTGTTGAAAACGTAGGGTCTGCGTCGACTGAACTCGAAAATTCCGCCGCTGTCCTGACCAATAGCAGTGCGGCAACCCAGGAGCTCTCCACGGTCGTCGCCGCCGCTTCGGAGGAGACTTCCACCAACGTGCAATCGGTCGCGTCTGCCACGGAGGAAATGGCCAGTTCCGTCAATGAAATCGGACGGCAGGTCGCGAATTCCAACAGGATCGCCAACGACGCGGTCGTTCAGGCGCAAAAGACCGATGCCCGGATTGCGGAGTTGTCCGATGCGGCCAACCGTATCGGAGACGTGACAAAACTGATCACCACGATCGCGGAGCAGACCAACCTGCTGGCGCTCAACGCGACCATTGAAGCCGCCCGCGCCGGCGACGCCGGCCGCGGATTTGCGGTGGTGGCACAGGAGGTCAAGGCGCTTGCTACGCAAACCGCCAAGGCAACCAGCGAGATTTCCAGCCAGATCGCCGGCATGCAGGCGGCGACGCAGGATTCGGTGCTTGCCATCAAGGAGATCAGCGGCACCATCGGCAGGGTTTCGGAAATTGCAGCCGCGATCGCTGCCGCCGTCGAAGAGCAGGGCACGGCAACCCAGGAAATTGCCCGCAACGTGCAGCAGGCAGCGTTGGGCTCCACCCAGGTTGCGAACAGCATCGCCGACGTCAATCGTGGCGCAAGTGAAATCGGCTCGGCATCCTCACAGGTGCTCACCAATGCGCAGCTGCTTTCCAGCGAAAACAAGCGACTCAAGGCCGAGGTCGGCAAGTTCCTCGCCACCGTCCGCTCGGCCTAGGCCCAGAAATCGAGATTGGTGCGAGATCGGTGAACGCGGCTTCACCCACGCCGGCATTGCTGCGCCTTTGCGCGTCCGAGAGTGCCATCAACGGATTCGACGCTCAGCCAAGCCAAAGTGTCACTTGCACCCGTCCTCTTTGAGCGGCTACAGCCAATGAGCAGCCTCTCTAGAAACAGGGGCCATTGAGAGTGAAGTTGCCCGGAGATTGGTAGACAGTTCACCCGCGAACCCGACGTAAGCCTGGTGACCCATGGGAGGCTGCAATTCGGTGTTGTGCCTCACCGCATCGGTGGTGATCTCAATAGCGACGCCGCGGAAGCAAACGTCCGAACTAAAGATCTGCTCGAACTGATTGGGTTGAAACGGCTTGAAGTCGCCAGATCGCCTGAGTTCAAGGTCCCGCGGCATGCCGAGGGTCAATGATCGGCGTGGACGTGGTCGTGGTGGAGTGAGGCCGCGAAACTCGTCATGCCTGGCCTGGCCGCCTCCGCTGAAGCTTTGGCGCGCCTGCACGGGAAAGCCCGGGCGAAGCTTGGCGGAGACGGGTACCGGCATCCATGCCCTGCTCACTCTGAGCAGGAAAGACGCGGCTGGCCGGGACGTCTAGTGCGAAGACGCGCTTAACGCTTAAGCCCGGCCATGACGAGAAACGGGACTCGTTTTCAAGCTTTTGGAGAGAGTCCGAGAAGCTCGCTTGATCAGGTCCCGGTCCTGCGCATCTCATCGAACGTATCGGCCCGCAGGTTGCGGAAGAACGCTTCGACTTCGCGCGACAGGGTTTCGGCGGTGGCGGTCAGTTCGCTGGATGCGGTCAGCACTGAGGCCGCTGCCGTATTCGTGGTGCCGATCGCTTCGCTGAGCGAACCGATATTGACCACCAGGGTTCCATTGCCCTGCGCCGCCAACTGCGCGTTCGACGAGATCTCGCGGGTCGCCGAATCCTGCTGTTCGATCGCGCTGGCGATGATGGAGGTGACCTCGTTGATGTCGCGTACCGCATTGCCGATCTCGCGGACGGCCTCGACTGAAGTTTTGGTCGATGACTGGATCAGGCCGACATTCTGGCCGATTTCGGCGGTGGCCTTGGCGGTCTGTTCGGCCAGCGCTTTCACTTCGTGCGCCACCACCGCGAAGCCGCGGCCGGCGTCGCCGGCGCGTGCCGCTTCGATGGTCGCATTCAGCGCGAGAAGATTGGTCTGCTCGGCAATCGTTTGAATCAGGGTCAGCACGCCGTCGATGCGCTGGGTCGCCGCCGCGAGGCCCTCGATTTCGGCGACCGATCTTTCGGTGCGCTGGCCCGCCTGCTCGACGGCGCCGGCCGACTGGCGGACCTGGCGTCCGATTTCCTCGACCGAAGCGGAGAGCTCTTCGGCGGCGCTGGCCACGGCGGACACGTTGCTGGAAGCCTGTTCAGTGGCGCTGGACGCTGCCACCGCGCGGCCGCTCGCTTCGGACGAAACGCTGGCGATGGTCTGGGCGGTATCGCGCATCGAGGTCGCGTTGTCGGTAACGGCGCGCAGCACGCCGCCGATCGCTTCCCGGAAGGCATCCACCGAGGCCTCGATATGGCGGGTGCGCTCATCGCGCGCCTGGGAATCCTCCAGCACCTGCGAATTGAGGTTGCGGTTGCGATCCATCGCCTCCTGAAAGATCTTGATCGCGCGGGCCAGTGCGCCGATCTCGTCGGCGCGGGCGGTATGCGGAACCTCAACCCCTTCGGCGCCGTCGGCGACCTGCTTGATGGTCGCTGTGATCACCGAGAGCGGGCGGGCGATCGAGCGGGCGATGATCAGCACGCCCATGACGACCACCGCCAGCGCGAAGATGCCAAGGCAGGTCAATACGAAGGCCATCGTATGGTTGGTGTCGGTCTGCTGCGCGAGTTTCCTGCTGCGATCGGCGTAAACCCTGGACAGCGCCTCGAGATCCTTGTTCAGCGCCGAGCGTACTTCGCGGTTGGCGTCATTGTCGCCCCACTCACGTCCCGCGGCGGCATTGATCTCGACCCCGCGTCGGACCAGTTCTTTGCGGAAGTCGACGAATTGTTCGATGCGCTTCTTGAAGGTGGCGAACTGCTGGGCGTCGTCGGCCTGGACCAGCGCCTGCCAGTTCTTGACGACTTCGAGGATGCGATCGTTGAACTTGAGCAACCCGTCGCCGAACTTCTTCACCGCGGCTGGATCCGTCGACATGTAGATGCCGCGCGATTCCATCACGACCGCGTAGACCAGCGAATTGACCCGTTCGACGTTGAGCGCGGCGCGGCTCGCAGTCGCCACCGCTTCCGTCAATTCGGCGTTCTGGCGGGTGTTGTAGTCGGACAATGCGGTGATCACCGCGACCAGCACTGCGAACAGCGCGAAGATTGAGTACAGCTTGGCTGCGAGCGAAAACCGCGACGACATGGCACCACCAAAAAATATCGAGTAGAGAATTTTGCAATTTCGGCCACGGCGGCACGCCGGAGCGCAGCGAAGCGACCGTTGGCTATAGTGCAAATTGTGCGCAGGTTTGATGGACAAACTCTTAATTCGAGAATTTTTCGAATGCGCAACTAATGGAGATATAAGCTTTCTGTTCAATAGTTTATAAGGAAACGGTAGGTGAGTTCGGCGGGATAATTTGGTATTTCTGCGCGACTTCGGCGGGTCTCGCTTTGACGACACAATTGAAGATGGTTGCCGCCGACAGAGCGGGCGCGATCCGCGCAAGGTGATAGTGTCGGCATGCCCTTTGGAAGCGCGGATGGGCTCGGAGGCGCCATGGTCTATCGCCAGATTATCAATACCACTTCCTACACGTTCGACGGTTTGCGCGACCTGCTGGCGAAAGCGACCCCGCCGCGCTCGGGCGACCGTCTCGCCGGCATTGCGGCCGACAGCGCACAACAGATGATCGCGGCGCGGATGGCGCTCGCAGATGTCCCGCTCAAGCAGTTCCTGAATGAGGCCGTCGTCCCCTACGAGGACGACGAGGTCACCCGCCTGATCGTCGACAGCCATGATGCGTCGGGCTTTGCCGCGATCTCGTCGCTGACCGTGGGCGGCTTTCGCGACTGGCTGTTGTCCGACGCCGCCACAGGCGAGACGCTGGCAAAGATCGCGCGCGGCATCACGCCGGAAATGGCCGCAGCCGTCTCCAAGCTGATGCGCAATCAGGACCTGATCCTAGTCGCCAAAAAATGCGCCGTGACCTCGGCCTTCCGCAACACCATCGGCCTGAAGGGCCGGATGAGCGTGCGGCTGCAGCCCAACCATCCGTTCGACGACGCCCGGGGCATTACCGCCTCGATCCTCGACGGCATCCTGCTCGGATCGGGCGATGCCTGCATCGGCATCAACCCGGCCAGCGACGACCCGGCTGTTATCGGCGAACTGCTGCGGCTGCTCGACAGCATCATCGCCCGGCTGCAAATTCCGACGCAGAGCTGCGTGCTCACGCACGTGACCACCACGCTCGGCTTGATCGGGCAGGGCGCGCCGGTCGACCTGGTATTCCAGTCGATCGCGGGCACGGAGGCCGCCAACCGCAGTTTTGGCGTCGACCTGGCGCTGTTGCGCGAGGCGCACGCGGCGGGGCTGTCGCTGCGCCGCGGCACGGTCGGCGAAAACGTAATGTATTTCGAGACCGGGCAGGGCTCGGCGCTGTCGGCCAATGCCCATCACAATGTCGATCAGCAGACCTGCGAAGCGCGTGCCTATGCCGTTGCGCGCGCCTTCGATCCGCTGCTCGTCAACAGCGTCGTCGGGTTTATCGGCCCAGAGTATCTGTATGACGGCAAGGAAATCATCCGCGCCGGGCTCGAGGATCACTTTTGCGGGAAGCTGCTCGGCCTGCCGCTCGGCGTCGACGTCTGCTACACCAACCACGCCGAGGCCGACCAGGACGACATGGACAATCTGCTGACGCTGCTGGCTGCGGCCGGCGTGACGTTCATCATGGGAGTGCCAGGCGCCGATGACGTAATGTTGAACTATCAGTCGACCTCGTTCCACGACGCCCTCTACGTCCGCGATCTCTTCGGATTGAGGCGGGCGCCCGAGTTCGACGACTGGCTGGTTCGGTCCGGCCTTGCCGATCCCAACTTCCGGCTTGCGGGCAGCGCGGGCCTGCTGCCCGATTTTGCCTCCCGGCTGATCGCCTGACGGACTGCCGGTTTCGATGCAACCATTGAACCCCGCGCGGGTTAGAACCGACTGTCCTGCGTGCATGGAACACGGTCACAATCTTGAAGAATTTCTGGCCCAGATTCCAATGTCGTGCTTAAACTTGTGGAAGCTTTGTCTGAGGAAGTTTGATGAGAGCTGAAGGCATCGAGACGGCACGACGCATCCTGTGCGTCTTTCCGCGCTACACGTCTTCTTTCGGTACGTTCGAGCACGCCTATCCGCTGACCGATGGCGTGCAGGCTTTCATGCCGCCGCAGGGCCTGCTGCTGATCGCGGCCTATCTTCCGGCCAACTGGCCGGTGCGGTTCATCGACGAGAACATCCGCCCCGCCACCACAGAAGATTTCGAATGGGCGGAAGCGGTGTTCGTCAGCGGCATGCACATCCAGCGTCAGCAGATGAACGACATCTGCCGCCGCGCGCATGCGTTCGACCTGGCGGTCGCGATCGGCGGGCCGTCGGTGAGCGCATGCCCGGATTACTATCCCTCGTTCGATTATCTCCATGTCGGCGAACTCGGCGATGCCACCAACGAACTCATTGCCCGGCTGGCGCACGATCCATCGCGTCCCGAGCAGCAGGTGGTGCTGACGACCAAAGACCGCCTGCCAATGACGGAGTTTCCGATTCCGGCCTATGAACTGGCGGAAGTGACGAAATACTTCCTCGGCAGCATCCAGTATTCGAGCGGTTGCCCCTATCAGTGCGAATTCTGCGACATCCCGGGGCTATACGGCCGCAACCCGCGCCTGAAATCGCCGCAGCAGATCATCGCTGAACTCGACAAGTTGAGGGAATGCGGCGTCACCGGCTCCGTCTATTTCGTCGATGACAATTTCATCGGCAACCGCAAGGCGGCGCTGGACCTGCTGCCGCATCTGGTCGAATGGCAGAAGCAGACCGGCTACGTGATGCGGCTGGCCTGCGAGGCGACGCTGAACATCGCCAAACGGCCCGAAATTCTGGAGAAGATGCGCGAGGCGTTCTTCGTCACGGTATTCTGCGGCATCGAGACGCCCGATCCCGACGCGCTGAAGGCGATGCACAAGGACCACAACATGATGGTCCCGATCCTTGAGGGCATTCGCACCATCAACTCCTACGGCATGGAGGTCGTCTCCGGCATCATCATGGGGCTCGACACCGACAAGCCGGAAACCGGAGATGCGCTGCTGCAATTCGTCGAGGAGTCGCAGATCCCGCTGCTCACGATCAACCTGCTGCAGGCGCTGCCGAAGACGCCGCTGTGGGACCGGCTGGAGCGCGAGGGCCGGCTGGTCGATGACGACGACGGCCGTGATTCCAATGTCCAGTTTCTGCTGCCCTACGATCAGGTGGTCGATTCCTGGCGCAGATGCATGGAAGTAGCCTACCAGCCGGAAAAGCTGTTCGCCCGCTACCAGTATCAATGCGACTACACCTATTCGCAGCGGATCAAGGTTCCGGTCTCGCCCGAACAGAAGAGCTGGGCCAACATCAAGCGGGCGCTGATCATGCTGCGCAACATCTTCTGGAAGGTCGGCGTGCTCGGCGACTACAGACGAGTGTTCTGGAAGTTCGCGCTTGGCCGGCTTCGTCGCGGCGATATCGAGGGGCTGATCGGGCCGGCGATGATCGGACATCATCTGATCATGTTCGCGCGTGCCGCCTCGGTAGGTCAGCAGAACGCGTCGAACTATTCGATTCGGCTGCGCGAGGCGTCGGTCCCTGCCGAGTAGCCAATCATGAAAACGCCGGCGCCGCCGACCCGCTCGCTCGAAGACTTGCGGAAATTGACTCCGGCGCGCGTCGGCCTCGGTCGGGCAGGCGCCAGCATGACGACCGACGCGTTGCTTGCCTTTACGCTCGACCACGCCCGCGCCCGCGATGCGGTGCATACCGCCTTCGATAGCCCGCGGCTGATGGCTGGACTGGCCGGCCTCGGATTGCAGGCCACTCAGGTTTGCAGCCAGGCGGGCGCGAGGAGCAATTATCTGCGCCGGCCTGATCTCGGGCGCATGCTCGATCAGGCTTCCCGCCGCGTGTTGGCGGGACACGGGGAGGGCGCGAGCGAACTGGCCATCGTGATCGGCGATGGCCTGTCGCCGGCGGCGGTCAATCTTCACGCGGTCGAACTGGTCCGCCATCTCGGCCCGCGCCTGACGGAGGCGGGTATCGGGATCGGCAACGTCGTGATCGCCTCGGGCGCGCGCGTGGCGCTGGGCGACGAGATCGGCGCCGCGCTCGGTGCGCGGATGGTGGCGATGCTGATCGGCGAGCGTCCGGGCCTGTCGGCGCCAGACAGCCTCGGGGTCTATCTGACTTTTGCACCGCGCATCGGCCTCACCGACGAGAAGCGCAATTGCGTGTCCAACATCCATGGCGCTGGCCTGAGCTACGATGAGGCCGCCTCCAAGATTGCGTGGCTGGTCCGTGAAGGCTTGAAGCGGCAGCTCACCGGCGTGGCGCTGAAGGATGAAAGCGGATCGTTGCCGCGCGTTACCGACATACAGGGGCCATGAGTTTCATTTAACAGGTGTGACAAATCAGAGACTTGGCGCGCATTTTCGACATCTTTGCGCCGATTTACCCCACCCCGTGCGCTTGCCGGATGCGGCCCGGGCCTGTAAAACGGCGCCGGTTAATTTACCGCGTGATTTCAAGGGCTAGCGTCGATCGGATAAGGCTGAACAAGCCGCGTCGCGTACCCCGAACCAAGCTGCATAAAAAGGCAAGGCTACGCCAACAGGCCGACGTGAGAACTGGACAGGGTATGCTCGACAAGAACTCCGAAAGTCAGGTCCACGTCGAAGCCATCGAGGAGCCGCCGCCGCCGGGCAAGAGCATTGCCTTCGGTCTCGAGCGTATGGGGCTGATCGCGGTCAAGGCACCGATCCTGTCGATGGTCATCCTGGCCGTGCTGATCGTGGCGGCGATCTTCGGAATCCAGCGGATCAAGATCGATGATTCGCTGAGCCAGTTGTTCCGTTCCGATTCGAAGGACTACAAGCAGTACGAGGCCGTTACCAAGCGGTTCCCGGCGACCGAATTCGATGTGCTCGTCGTGGTCGAAGGCAAGACGCTGCTGGCGCGCGAGAACCTCGAAAAGATCCGCGACATGGTCACGGACCTGCAATTGGTCGAGGGCGTACGCGGCCTGGTCTCGCTGTTTTCGGCGCGGCAGGCGCCGGAACCCGGCAAGCTGCCGGCAGCATTGTTCCCGCCCGAGCTGCCGGAGGGCGCGGTCTACGACAAGTTTATCGAAACCGTCAAAGCCAACGAGATCATTCGCGGCAAGCTATTGTCCGAGGACGGCACGCTGGCCCTGGTCGTGCTGTCGCTCGAACCGGGAGTCGTTTCTTCGAACGATCTCGGCAAGGTAGTCGGCGAAATGCGGAAGATCATGGCCGACGATCTGTCGGGCAGCGGTCTCAACGCCCAGCTTTCCGGCGTTCCCGTGATGCAGCTGGAGATCCGCAACGCGGTCAAGCGCGACGGGCTGACCTACAACATCCTGGGCATCCTCGCCGGCTGCATCATCGCGATCATCTTCTTCCGCAAGATATCGTTCATGGTGGTTGCGGCCTTTCCCCCGATCATCGCGATCCTGCTCGCGCTCGGCGGTCTCGGTTGGGCCGGCTTCAATCTCAACATGTTCCTGAACGTGATGACGCCGCTCATCATGGTGATCAGCTTTTCGGATTCGATGCAGCTCACCTTCGCGGCGCGCGATCGCCTGATTGCGGGCCAGGACAAGTTTACCGCGTTCACCAACGCCGTGCTGGTGGTGGGCCCGGCCTGCGTGCTGACCCATGGCACCGCCGGGATCTCGTTTATTGCGCTGCAATTCTCCGATTCGGAACTGATCCGGAAGTTCGGCGAGGCGGGACTTGCCGCCACCATTATCGCGCTGGTAGCGGTGCTTATGCTCGTCCCGGTGTTCGGCGTGCTGTTCGTTCGCAACGAGAAGATCTTCGCGGTGAAATTCCAGAGCGCCGATGCCGGCGTGCAGGCGCTGCGTAATTTCTGCTACTGGATCGCGGTCCGGATGGTCGGCCGCCCCGGGCTGTTCAGCCTGCTGGCATTGATCCTGGTGGCCGGGCTCGGCGTCATCTACGCCACGCTGGAGCCGCGCTATCGCCTCGCCGATCAGGTGCCGGACAAGCGGCAGGCGGTGGAGGCGTCGAGCCGTCTCGACGCCAAGCTCACCGGCGCCAATCCGATCGACGTGCTGATCGAATTCCCCAAGGGCACCTCGCTCTATGCGCCGGACACGCTGAAGATCATCGCCGAGGTCCACGCGATGGTCGAGAAGTCGGCCGGCGTCGGCAATGTCTGGTCGCTCGAAACCCTGCGCCGCTGGCTCGCCGAGAAAGCCGGCAGCAGCGACGTCGAGACGCTGAAGCAATATGTCAGCGTGATCCCCGAGCACCTGGTCCGCCGCTTCATCTCGGCCGATCAGGACGCAGTGGTGGTGTCGGGCCGCGTTCCTGATCTGGATTCGAGCGAGATCCTTCCTGTGGTCGACAGGCTCGACAAGGTGCTCGACAAGGTGCGCGCCGAGCATCCCGGCTTCGAAATCGCGGTCACCGGCCTGTCGGCGATCGCGGCGCGCAACAGCGCCAACATGATCTCGAAACTGAATCATGCCCTCACCATCGAGTTCATCATGGTCGCGGTTTTCATCGGGCTGGCGTTCCGCTCGGTCGTGGTGATGCTGTCCTGCATCCTGCCCGGCATCTTCCCGGTCGTGGCATCCGGTACCGTGCTGTGGCTTCTGGGCGAGGGGCTGCAATTCGCCAGCGTGGTCGCGCTGACGGTGTCGTTCGGCCTCGGCCTGAGCGCCACGATCCACTTCCTCAATCGCCTGCGGCTGGAGAGCAAACCCGGCGTCAGTGCGGAACTGGCGGTCGAGCGCGCCACGGTGCTGGTCGGTCCGGCGCTGATCCTGACCACGGTGGTGCTGGCCTGCGGCCTCGTCGTCACGGTGTTCTCCGACCTGCCGTCGCTGCGGCTGTTCGGCTGGCTCAGTGCGTTCTCGATGGTTGCAGCACTGGTCGCGGACCTCTTCATCCTGCGGCCGACATCGATGTTCCTGATCAACCTGTCGGAAAAGATTCGCGGCGTGGGCAACCACGCCAAGCCGGCGAAGTAGGGGTCATGGGCGTTTTCGGACGAAGCCCGCTGCGGGCCTGATCCGCAGCAGATAGCGGGCATTGTCAGGGTTCGAGCACGACCTTCCCGATGGCTTCCCGCCGCTCGATGCGGCGGAGGGCTGTGGCGAATTCCGACAACGGAAGCCTCGCATCGACCTGTGGATGCAGCTTTCCCGCCTCGAATAGCTGGAACAGTTGTTCGAACAATTCGCCGACTTTCGCGCGCGTCGCCGGATCGGCCTTGCTCTTTCCCCACGCCATGTAGAAGCCCCAGTAAAGTCCGATCACCGTGAGGTTCTTGACCAGGACCAGGTTGGCGGGGATTTCGGGGATGCGCCCCGAGGCGAAGCCGATCGGCAACAGCCGCGCCAGCGGCGCCACGCAGCGCAGTGAATTGTCGAACGCGTCGCCGCCGACCGGATCGAACACGACGTCGACGCCACGGCCGCCGGTGATCTTCAACACGGCTTCACGAAAGTCTTCGCTTGCATGGTCGATCGCATGGTGCGCGCCGTGCTGCAGCGCTGCAGTCGTTTTGCGCGCTCCGCCCGCGGTCGCGATGACCTGCGCGCCCATCGCCCGGCCGATTTCTACCGCCGCCAGTCCGCTGGCGCCGGCTGCGCCGTGCACCAGCAGGTATTCTCCGGGCTGCAGCGCGGCGCGCCAGACCAGGCCGGCGTAGGCGGTGGCGTAGATGGTGGGAAACAACGTCGCCGCGGCGAAGTCCAGCGCATCCGGAATCCTGAATACGTTGCCGGCGTCGACGATCGCCTGTTCCGCGAAGCCGCCCGAGGGCAATCCAGCGCAGACGCGGTCGCCGATCCGCAAGCGCGTGGTTGCACTGGGCGCAATCTCGCTCACGATGCCTGCGATCTCCGTACCCGGCACGAACGGAAGCTGCGGCCGGTTTTGATGACTGCCCGCGATGAACAGCAGGTTGGCGAAGCTGACGCCGGCCGCGCGCACCGCAATGCGGACCGTGCCCGGCTCGAGCGCAGGCGAGGGCGTCTCTTCAAACCGAAGGCCGTCGATTCCGCCGAACGCATGGCCAATCACCGCGCGCATGCTAGCCGTCATCCCTGGCGCCGTGGCGGCCGGCGCCCGCGGCGAAGCGTGCGGCGCCAGATCGCGCCTCCCGCTGTCGTGCTTCCTGCGCCAGCGCGGCTTCCCGCGCGATCGCCTCGGCTTCCGGCAAACTCCATTGCCGGATCGCCGACATCCGGTCGGACCGCATGGCGATTTGCGGAAAGGCCGCGATCTCGCGCGCCAGTTCGATCGCTCGTGGCAACGCCTCGCCGTCGGGCACCAGCCGGTCGGCGAGCCCCATCGCCACCGCTTCGGCGCCCGATACCTTGCGGGCGGTCAGGAGCATATCGAGCGCGCGTCCGGCGCCGATCAGCCGCGGCAGCCTCACGGTGGTACCGTCGCTCATCGGCACGCCCCACCGCCGAGACAGCACGGCGAACGTCGCGCTCGCCTCGGCGACGCGCAGGTCGCAGCGCAGCGCGATGCCAAGTCCGCCGGCGCAGGCATAACCCGCGACCGCCGCGATCACAGGCTTTGAAAGTACATCGTGGCAGGGCCCGTCCGGATCGCCGGCCCACGGCTTGTAGTCACGGCCTGCGGCCAGTTCCTTGAGGTCGGCGCCGGCGCAGAAATGTCCGCCGGCACCGGTCAATACCGCGACCAGCACGTCGTCCGACGCGTCGAATGCGCGAAGCGCCCGGGTCAGTTCCGCCGCCGTTTCGGTGTCGAGCGCATTGCGAACCTGCGGCCGGTTGATGGTGAGGACCATGACCGGACCTTCCACGTTCACCAGCAGCTTGCCGCTCCCGGATGCCATGTCTGCTCCTCCCGCGATTTCTCCGCGCCGGTCTCTTTTCTGCAACTAGATACGGAGTAGTATGTTACGTGCATCGTGTTCGTCAATCGGAGCATCGGGGAGAAACGGGTTGGTCAGGCCGGACCGGAAGATCGTCGCGGACGAACCGCCCGCGGATCGCAGGATCGACATTCTCGATGCCGCGGCGCGCGCCTTCATGCGGCAGGGCTTTGCCGCCACGTCGATCGACCGGGTCAGCGACGAGATCGGCGCGACCAAAGGCGCGGTCTATTACTACTATCGCAGCAAGTCGGAACTGTTCTTCGCCGTGCACCGTCGGGGCATGGAACTGACCGCTGCGGCGATCCGGCCGCCGTTCGAGAAGCAGGCCTCCGCATGCGAACGGCTCCATGACATGGCATTCGCGCACACGCTCCTGATCATGCATCAATTGCCTTATCTGCGCGTCATTGCGCAGGGGCTGGAACTGCATTTGCTGGAGCGCACCAACGAGCGCGAGCGGGCAGACCTCGCCGAGGTAGGGGCACTGCGCGAGGCCAACGAAAAACTGTACATTCGCGTGATCAGGGAAGGGGTAGCTTCCCGTGAATTTCGTTCCGTCGATCCGAAGCTCGCGGCCAAGCCGCTGCTGGGCGCGTTGAACTGGACCTCGCGCTGGTATCAGCCAAGGACAGGGGAGACGCTCGCCGCGAAGAAGCGGCTGGCGGAATCGATTGCCGAGTTTGTCGTTGCAGGCCTGGAGAAACGACCATGACGTCAACCGAATTGGCTCCCCGCAGGATGGCACCGGACGCTGCCGCCTACCGCGCCGTCGAGCACATCTATCATTCCTACCTGACGGGCCTGATCCTGATGCTGGCCTCGCGCGCCGGCGCGCCGCGCGCGGCCGAAGTGGTGTTCCGCACCTTTCGGCGGCAGCAACTGGCGCGTTTCCTTCCAGGATTGAAGAAACTCGGTCTCGACAAGCTTCCGCATGCGGTGGCGTGCGCGCAGTATCATTATCTCTCGAACCAGATCGGCGGCGTGAAGGTCGAGTATGTCTACGAGAGCGACCGCAAGGCCTGGGTGCGTTATCCGCCGCCGCGCTGGATCTGGTCGGGTACCGCCATTTGCGGAATCCCATCGGAAGTATCGCGCGCGATGCTGCGGGGATGGCACGCCAATAACGGCGTCGTGCTCGGAAATTCGCGGCTCGGCTTCGTCTGCACCGGGCAGACTGTCGATGGGCAGCCGGGCCTCGAAGGCTACTACAAGGAGTGGGACCACGATCTCGCGCCCGAGGAGCGCTTGCAGTTCTCGCCCGGCGAACGCTGCCCGCCGTTCCAGGCCGATCTCGCGCCGCATCTAGCTGACAGCACGTGGCCGGAGGAACGGCTGCAAAAGGTCCTGCGCAACTACGCAATGGAGTACATCACCTCGATCATACCGGAGACCATCACGGTGCTCGGTCCGGAAGAGGGCGGCCATCTCGCAGGCGCTGCGGCCCGGCTGGTTGGAATGCACACCTTCGACGAGGTCGCCGCGCTGCTCGGCGGGGCGGAAGCGGGCGCTATCGGTTTTGCCAAGGCGTTCGCGCGGCTGGCGCGAGGACAGGACGACGATGCGGAATTGCAACTGGAAGGTTCGCGAGCCAGCGTGCGCCAGACCTCGTGGCGACTGATGGCGGAACGCGAGGCGCTGTCGCCTGCGGTGTTCGACGCCTGGAACGAATTGTGGATCGGCGCGGCGCTGGCGCACGATCGCTTCATGCGTGTCGAAGTAACCGAACGCCGCGATCGCGGCGATGCACATTGGCGCTGGCAGTTCAGCTAAGCTATTCGGAGCGGACTCCGTAACGCCGGCCGCGGCCTGATCCCCAAAACGAAAAATGGCAGCGCCGTGGGCGCTGCCATTTCATGCTGCCTGAACGGGCAGGGAATCTGTTATGGCGATCAGGTCTTGGTCATCATGATCTTGACGCCGCGGATCTCGCCCTTCGAGTCGATCTGTACGGACTGCTTGTTGCCGTTGGTGCGCAGATTCAGGTTGGCTGCGAACCCGGAGGCCTCGACGAACACTTCGATCTGGCCGCCGCCGGCGGTACCCTGCAGATTGCCGAAGATGTTGCGGCTCTTCTCGCTCCAGTTGCCGGAGATGCGGTCACCCTGGCTGGTGACGTCGCTCGACAGGTCGAACTTGTAGCTGTCGCTGGCGCAGTGCAGGTTTTGCTTGAGGCCGAGCCCGTTGGAGTTGACCTTGTAGTCGGCCTTGCAGCGGATGTTCTCGGTGGTGCCGTTGGAGAGTGCGACGGTGCCGGAGCCCGCCCAGTTTCCGTCAAAGCCGGCAAACGGCCCTCCCGCCTGGGCATGGCTTGCGGTGGCCGACAACATGAGCGCGGCGCCGACGCCGGCAACAGCGAATGCCTGACCGAGCAAGCTGGAACCAAACAGTTTCATCGTGAGTTTTCCCATCAAATTGACGTTCTTTCACAAGGTACGTCGCGCCGCATCCAAGATTTAGTGTCCCGGCAGTATCTTAGGTTCAAAAGACAAAATGCCGCGCATCGAACGTGGCCGGCGGAATTCAACATAACTCCGCACGATCTGTCCGGCAGGATCTAGCTTTGCACAGGCTGATCTGCAACAGTCAATCGCGAAGACAACCACTGCGAAAATTGTGTCGAAATCACAGTTAGTTGCCTGAGATCGCGAGTTCGTCGCAAATTTGGCCGCATTTGCCAGTGCTTGTCCTGTGTTCGTTGCTGCATTACGCGGCGCCTGCCATCCAAGCAATTCCGTCCCGGCGATGTCGAAACGCAAATCGGGAACAGGATTTCTTGCTGCCGAAGTGAAGGAATACGATGCGTCATTTTCTCCTCGCACTCACCTTGTTGTCGATCCCGCTTTCATCGGATGCCTTTGCCCAGGGGCGCAGCGGAACGGCGGAGGAGCAAAAGGCCTGCACCCGCGACGTGCAGAAGTTCTGCCGTCCGGTGATCGACCAGGGCGATTTCACCATCCTGGCGTGCCTGAAGGAAAATCGCCCCAAGATCAGCCCCGCCTGCGACCAGGTTCTCAAGAACAACGGGCAATAGACCGCATCCGCGCCTGCTATCCGCCACGGAAAGTCCAATTTTCGGCTTCATGGCGGGCGCGACGCCGGGCTGACAAGCCCGGACAGCATTGGTTTTGGCGGCGTATTCCCCTATATGGGGCACGCGATCTCCTCGCGTGCGCTGATCATCGGCGCATGCCGCCAATCCAGATGAAGTAGCCAGTTCCCGATGACCAGTGCGAGCGACCTGCGATCCGGAAAGACCCACCGCGACGAGAATTTTCCGGTCGCGTCGTGGATCATTCACCCGCGTCACCGGGCGCTGATCCTCTCATACTATAATTTCGTCCGGACGGCCGACGACATCGCCGATCACGCCACACTCAGTGCGGACGAAAAGATTCGCTACCTCGACCTGCTCGAAGCCGAGTTGCTGGGCAAGGGCGACACGCAAAAGGAAGCGGTCAATCTGCGCAATGCCCTCGCCGAACGCGGGATGGCGCCGCGCCATGCGCTCGACGTGCTGGTCGCGTTCCGGATGGACGTCACCAAGCTGCGTTACGAGAACTGGGACGAGGTCATCCACTATTGCCGCTATTCGGCCATGCCGGTCGGCCGCTTCATGCTCGACGTTCACGGCGAGAGCACCTCGACCTGGGCCGCGTCGGACGCGCTCTGCGCGGGCCTGCAGATCAACAACCACCTGCAGGATTGCGCCAAGGATTACAAAAACCTCAACCGAATCTACCTGCCGCGCGATGCGTTGGCCGCAAGCGGTGCCTCCGTGGAGATGCTGGGCGAGGCGAAGTCGCCGCCGCAGTTGTTGCAGTGCCTGCACGCGCTGGCGGTGCGCACCGAAACCCTGCTCAACGAAAGCAGGTCGCTCAGCGCCGAGGTGAAGGATTTCCGTCTCGGGCTCGAGGTGGCCGTGATTCAGACGTTTGCAGAGAAGATCGTCGGCATGCTGAAGGTGCGCGACCCCCTGAGCGAACGGGTGCATCTCAGCCCGCTCGAACTGCTGGGGCAGAGCGCCATCGGCATCGCAGGCGAGATCATCAGCCGCACCGTGGGACGCCGTCCACAGGCAAAACCGGCGGCCGGCGCATGACGTTGCAGACGGCGGCGGCCAACGCAGACCACGCCACCGCGGCGTCCGGGAGTTCGTTCTATGCGGCGATGCGCATGCTGCCGCGCGCGCAGCGCCAGGCGATGTTCCAGATCTACAGCTTCTGCCGGGAGGTCGACGACATCGCCGATTCGCACGGGCCGCGCGCGGAGCGGCTGGCCGCGCTGCAACAATGGCGCGACGACATCGATGCGCTATATCACGGACATCCACCGCCGCGTCTGCAGGATTACGCAGCCTCGGTGAAAACCTTCGGCCTCAAGCGCGAGGATTTCCTCGCGATCGTCGACGGTATGGAGATGGACGTGCCACGGGACATTCGTGCGCCGGAAATGGCCACGCTCGATCTGTATTGCGATCGCGTTGCGAGCGCTGTCGGCCGGCTGTCGGTCCGCGTGTTCGGACTGCCCGAGAATGACGGCATATTGCTCGCCCATCACCTCGGGCGTGCGCTGCAATTGACCAATATCCTGCGCGACATCGACGAAGACGCGGGCCTCGGCCGCCTGTATCTGCCGCGCGAAGGCCTGCTGCTTGCCGGCATCACCAGCGACAATCCGCAGAAGGTGATTGCCGAGCGCTCGCTGCCGAAGGTGTGCCAGGGGCTGGTCGAGCGGGCCAAGGCGCATTTCGAGAAGGCCGACGAGATCATGAAACGCAATTCGCGGCGTAAAGTGCGCGCGCCGCGGATCATGGAGAAATATTACCGCGCGATCCTGGATTTGTTGATTGCCCGGGGCTTTGCCGCTCCGCGCGAGCCGGTTCGCGTCAACAAGATGGCCAGGATCGCCATCCTCCTCCGTTACGCGATTATCTGATGCAGAAAACCGTTCATATCATCGGCGCCGGCATTTCCGGCCTCTCGGCAGCCGTGCGGCTGGCGAACGCCGGTTACAGGGTGCACGTCCACGAGGCCACGCAGCATGCCGGCGGCCGCTGCAGGTCCTATTTCGACGCTGCGACCAACCTCACCATCGACAACGGCAACCATCTGCTGCTGTCCGGCAATCGCCACGCGCTGGCTTATGCGAAATCGATCGGCACCGAGGCGGGGCTGGTCGGGCCGAAGCGCGCGCAGTTTCCTTTCGTCGATATTACCACCAGCCAGCGCTGGCTGCTCGACCTCGGCGATTCCAGGCTGCCGCTGTGGGTGTTCGATGAAGCGCGGCGCGTGCCCGATACGAAACTCGGCGATTATCTCAAGCTGGCCCCGCTGATCTGGGCAGGCACGGACAAACTGGTCGGCAACGCGATTCCCTGCGACGGCACGCTTTATCAGCGTCTGGTGCAGCCGCTGCTGCTGGCCGCGCTCAACGTCGATCCGCCCGAGGGCTCGGCAGGTCTTGCCGGTGCGATCGTGCGGGAAACGCTGCTGGCGGGTGGGCAGGCGTGCCGGCCGCTGATCGCGCGCGAAGGACTGAGCGCGGTTCTGGTCGAACCCGCGATCAAGCTGCTGCAGGACAAGGGCGCCTCGATCCAGCTCGGTCATGAATTGCGCGAGTTGGTGATGTCGGGCGGCAAGGTCGGCGAACTGAAATTCGTCGGCGACACGATCGCGCTCGGCCCCGACGATGCCGTGGTGCTTGCGGTGCCGCCGCGTCCGGCCGCTGCGCTGCTGCCGGGCCTCAAGACGCCGTCGAAATTCCGCGCCATCGTCAACGCGCATTTCCGCTACGACCCGCCGCGGGACGCGCCGGCGATACTCGGCGTCGTCGGTGGGCTGGTGGAGTGGCTGTTCGCATTTCCGCAACGGCTGTCGGTCACCATCAGCAACGGCGACCGCCTCGTCGATATGCCGCGGGAAGAACTCGCGCTGGCGATCTGGCGGGACGTCTGCAAGGCCGCCGGTCTGCCGGGCGATCTGCCGTTGCCGCCGTGGCAGATCGTGCGGGAGCGCCGCGCGACCTTCGAAGCCACGCCGGAGCAGAACGCGCTGCGGCCCGGCCCGGTTACTTCGTGCAAAAACCTGTTTCTCGCCGGCGACTGGACTGATACGGGACTGCCGGCAACCATCGAGGGATCGGTGCGGTCGGGAGACCGCGCCGCCGATCTGGTCCTGGCCCGGCCTTGAGGCCTAGGGCCCTAGGACATGTGCGTGACCGGCTTCACAGAAGCCCGCCGCGAAATTAGGGATGTGTAGCAACATGCTTTCCGTCGACCACAGAACTGCAGTCGATCCCGTGGCGCCAGTCGACCCCGTCGCGCCAGTCGATCCCGTTGCGCTGGAGAAGAGCATCTCCTCCGCGACCGACGCGCTGCTCGAATACCGGCAATCGGACGGACACTGGGTATTCGAACTCGAGGCCGACAGCACCATACCGTCTGAATATGTCCTGCTGCGCCACTATCTCGCCGAGCCCGTCGACAGCGTGCTCGAAGCCAAGATCGCCAACTATCTGCGCCGCACGCAAGGCAACCACGGCGGCTGGCCGCTGGTACAGGACGGCCCTTTCGACATGAGCGCCAGCGTCAAATCCTATTTCGCGCTGAAGATGATCGGCGATTCCGTGGACGCGCCACACATGGTGCGCGCACGCGAGGCGATCCGCAGCCGCGGCGGCGCTGCGCGCGTCAACGTCTTCACCCGGTTCCTGCTCGCATTCTACGGTGTGCTGACCTGGCGCGCGGTACCGGTGCTGCCGATCGAGATCATGCTGCTGCCGAAATGGTCGCCGTTCCACCTGAACAAGATTTCCTACTGGGCGCGCACCACGATCGTGCCCCTGATGGTGATGGCGGCGCTGAAGCCGCTGGCGAAAAATCCCAAAGGCGTCGGCATCGACGAACTCTTTCTGCAGGATCCCAAATCGGTTGGGTTGACGCCGAAGGCGCCGCATCAAAGCTGGGGGTGGTTCACGCTCTTCAGCGCAATCGACAAGGTCCTGCGTGTCATCGAGCCGCTGTTTCCGAAAAAGCTGCGCCAGCGCGCGATCGACGCCGCGCTCGCCTTCACCGAAGAGCGGCTGAACGGCGAGGACGGCATGGGCGCGATCTATCCGCCGATGGCCAACATCGTCATGATGTACGAGGCGCTCGGCAAGGGGCCGGATTTTCCGCCGCGTGCGATCACCCGCAAGGGCATCGACAAGCTGCTCATAATCGGCGAGCACGAGGCCTATTGCCAGCCATGTGTGTCGCCGGTGTGGGACACCGCGCTGACCTGCCACGCGCTGGCGGAGGCCGGCGGCGAGGAGACGCTGGCGAAGATGAAGCAGGGTCTCGACTGGCTCAAGCCGAGGCAGGTGCTCGATCTCAAGGGCGACTGGGCGGCGAAGGCTCCCGACGTCCGTCCGGGCGGCTGGGCGTTCCAGTACAACAACGCCCATTATCCTGATCTCGACGACACCGCGGTGGTCGTGATGGCGATGGACCGCGAGCGCCGGGCCACCGGCAGCAAGGAATACGATACTGCGATTGCGCGGGGCCGCGAGTGGATCGAGGGGCTGCAGAGCCGCGACGGCGGCTGGGCCGCCTTCGACGTCAACAACCTCGAATATTACCTCAACAACATCCCGTTCTCCGACCACGGCGCGCTGCTCGATCCGCCGACCGAGGACGTCACCGCGCGCTGCATCTCGATGCTGGCGCAACTCGGCGAGACCGCGGAGACCAACAAGGCGGTGGCGGACGGGATCGCCTACCTGCGCCGCACGCAGCTTGCGGAAGGGTCGTGGTATGGCCGCTGGGGCCTGAACTACGTCTATGGGACCTGGTCGGTGCTCTGTGCACTGAATGCCGCAGGCGTAAGCCACCAGGACCCGATGATTCGCAAGGCGGTGGACTGGCTGCTCTCGATCCAGAATGTGGACGGCGGCTGGGGCGAGGATGCGGTCAGCTACCGACTCGATTACAAGGGATTCGAGCCTGCGCCGTCGACCTCCTCGCAAACGGCATGGGCCTTGCTTGGTATGATGGCGGCTGGAGAGGTCGAAAACCCCGCGATAGTACGGGGCGTGGAGTACCTAAAAGCCACACAGACCGAGAAAGGGCTCTGGGACGAGGCGCGCTACACGGCTACGGGCTTTCCGCGGGTATTTTATTTGCGGTATCATGGCTACTCGAAGTTCTTTCCGCTCTGGGCTTTGGCGCGGTATCGGAATTTGAGAAGCACCAACAGCAAGGTGGTAGGGGTCGGGATGTGACTTTGGGGGCGGGGGCCGCCGCGATCGTGGACACTTCGGTTGATCGCAATCCGAATGATCCGCGACCGGTTTTGATCGTGACGGGATTGGTGCAGGAGGCCCGCATTGCGGCCGGGCCCGGCATGATCGTCATCTGCAGTTCCAGCGATCCCCGGCAATTGCGCGCGCTGCTGGCAACGCTGGATTCCACGACTTTCAGAGGCGTCATCTCGTTCGGCGTCGCCGGCGGGCTCGATCCGTCGCTCAGGTCGGGCGACGTGGTGGTGGCCACCGAGGTGCTGTCCGGCGATAGCCGCTTCCTGGCTGGCCTGGCTCTTAATGAGGAAATGATCGCCCGCGCCGCGCTGCGCCGCCGGCGCGTGGTCCGTGGCGGCCTCGCCGGCGTGGAACACGTGATCGCGGCGGCGGCCTGCAAGGCCGCGCTGCATTCGGAAACCGGCGCGGCAGCCGTCGACATGGAAAGCCATATCGCCGCTGCCTATGCCGCCGAGGCGGGGCTTCCCTTCGCCGCCCTGCGGGTGATCTCCGACCCCGCCAGCCGGGCGCTTCCGGCGATCGCCAAGAACGCGATCAAGCCGAACGGCGACATCGACCTCCGCAAGGTACTGCGTGGGGTTGCGCGCAATCCCGCGTCGCTGCGCGCACTGGTCTCGACCGGCATCGATTTCAACCGCGCGCTGCGATCCCTGCGCGGCTGCCGCGGCTTCCTGCACGGCGGAGACGGGCTCGCCGCGGCGAATATCTGATCCGCGCCGGGGCAGGGCTGCTCAAATTCCAGCCGCGCGGTAACAGCGTTAATCCAAAAGAAAAGGGCCCCGGTTCGCTGAGAACCCGGGGCCCTTGATCTTTATCTTTGCTCCCTCCCGCTCAGGCGGCGGTGGAGGCCTTTTGCTGCTGCTTGGCCTGTGCCGCGGCGGCCTCGTCGCGGCGGATCTCGGAGAGGCGCTTCTGCACCTCGGCCGAGAAGATGTACTGCGCCGGGCGCTGGTGGGAGAGGTCGATTTCGGGCGCCATCGGGCCCGTGGTGCGGATGCCGCGCAGCGCGACCCACATCGCCTTCAACGGATTGACCAGGGCTGCGTTGGCCGCCGTTGGCTCGTAGCCGCAATGCGCCATGCAGTCGGCACACTTCTCGTACTTGCCGGTGCCGTAGGTGTCCCAGTCCGTCGTGTCCATCAATTCCTTGAAGGTCTTGGTGTAGCCCTCGCCGAGCAGATAGCAGGGCTTCTGCCAGCCGAAGATGTTGCGGGCCGGCATGCCCCACGGTGTGCACTCATAGCTCTGGTTGCCGGCGAGGAAGTCGAGGAACAGGCCGGAATGCATGAAGTTCCACTTCTTGCCCTTGCCGAGCGCGAACACGTCGCGGAACAGCTTCTTGGTCTTGGTGCGGTTGAGGAAGTGCTCCTGGTCCGGCGCACGCTCATAGGCATAGCCCGGCGACATGGAGACGCCGACGCCGAGTTCGGTGGTGAAGTCGAGGAACTTCGCGATGTCTTCGGCGGCGTGGCCGTCGAAGATGGTCGCGTTGACGTTGACGGTGAAGCCGCGCGCCTTGGCGGCCCTGATCGCGGAAACGGCGCGGTCGAACACGCCCTTCTGCGACACCGCCTTGTCGTGGTGGTCCTTCAAGCCGTCGAGATGCACCGAGAAGAACAAATAGGGCGAGGGCTCGAACAGGTCGAGCTTCTTCTCCAGCAGCAGCGCGTTGGTGCAGAGCGAGACGAACTTCTTGCGCTCCACGAGGCCGCGCACGATCTCGCCGATCTCCTTGTGGATCAGCGGCTCGCCGCCGGGGATCGCCACCATCGGCGCGCCGCATTCCTCGGCCGCGTCCCAGCACTCCTGCGCCGACATGCGGCGGTTCAGGATCGCGTCGGGATAGTCGATCTTGCCGCAGCCGACGCAGGCGAGGTTGCAGCGGAACAGCGGTTCGAGCATCAGCACCAGCGGATAGCGCTTCCGGCCAAGCATCTTCTGCTTGATCAGATACCCGCCGATACGCATTTCCTTGAAGAACGGTATAGCCATTGAGTGATTTTCTTTCTGGACTTGAAAGCCCCGAAGTGGATCAGCCCGCAGTCAGTTCGGCCGGAAGCCGGAACTCGATGTTCTCTTCCCTTCCGGGAAGCACCGACACCTTGACGGGACCGATACGCCTCAAAGCCTCGATTACGTCGTCGACCAAAACCTCGGGCGCCGAGGCGCCCGCCGTAATGCCGACGGCCTTTGCATCCTTGAGCCAATCGGGATTCAACTCGCTCCCGTCGGCAATGAGATAACTCGCGACGCCGACCTCGGTGCCGATTTCACGCAGCCTGTTTGAGTTGGAACTATTGGCGGCCCCCACCACCAGAATGACGTCCACCAGTTTGCTCAGGTCCCTTACCGCAGATTGGCGGTTCTGTGTCGCATAGCAGATATCCCGGATGTCGGGGCCTTGAATATCTGTAAAACGGGCCTGAAGCGCCGAAATTATGTCCTTTGTGTCATCCACGCTCAGGGTGGTCTGGGTGATATAGGCCACCGGGGTGTCCACCGGCAGGGTCAGCTCCGCCACGTCATCGACGTTCTGGACCAGCAAAACCGGTCCTGGAACCTGTCCCATGGTTCCCTCGACCTCGGGGTGGCCGGCATGGCCGATCAGGATCAGGGCCCGGCCTTTCGACATATAGCGCTTGCCCTGGTTATGGACCTTGGAGACCAGCGGGCAGGTGGCGTTAAGGACCGGCAGGCTGCGGCTGGCGGCCTCTTCCTCGACGCTGCGGGCCACGCCGTGGGCGCTGAACACGGTCACCGCATGGGGCGGAACCTCGGACAGATCCTCGACGAAGATTGCGCCCTTGTTCTTCAAGCTCTCGACCACGTATTTGTTGTGCACGATTTCGTGCCGCACGTAGACCGGCGGACCGTATTTCTCGAGCGCTCGCTCGACGATTTCGATGGCACGCACGACGCCCGCACAAAAGCCCCGGGGCTGGGCGAGATAAACTTCCATGGCTCGTCCATTATTCAAGTTGCGATAAGCACTGAACTCGCAGATTCACCCGAAGGCCTCCGTGCAGCCGGTCACACCCGGATACTGCAATATCCGCACCATGACCGGTTGCTGCAGGTAAGCCCCGTCCAAGCGCATGGAAGCAGGGACTATGTGTCAAATATTGTGCAGATAGAAAAGGTGTCTCGCGCAAAGGTTACTGAAATTGAGGTGTTATAATACCTATTTGCGTCGTTTTGTGCCGATGAGTTCCCTCACGGCTTCGTCACTTTCTCGCCCATGGAAGCGGTCTATACCGGCTGCCGAACGTTGTCTGTCCCGGGTCGGTCGCGCTGGTTCCATCCGGCGGAAGAGACCAAAACAACATTAGATCGTCCGCGGGAACTCGGCTAGACAGCGGGCGTTTTCGCCGAGCCCCTTTTCAGCTTCAGAAAGAAACGAAGTGCTGACCAGCATTGTTGTATCGATTGTAAGAACCTGCACGCGGTTTGCCACTCTCGTCGTTGTTCTCTCGGTGGTCCTTGCGATCGGGGCGAGCTATTACGCGGCCCACAATTTCTCGATCAATACCGATATCAACAAGCTGATCTCCCCCGACCTCGACTGGCGCAAACGCGATATCCAGTTCGAGCAAGCCTTCGACCGCGAAAAGCTGATCCTGGCGGTGGTCGAGGCGCCGACGCCGGAGCTATCCAGCGCCGCGGCGCGGGCGCTGACGGCAAAGCTCGCGGGCGACACCGGGAATTTCGAATCGGTGCAGCAACTCGGCTCAGGCGAATTCTTCGAGAAGAACGGATTGCTGTTCCTGCCGGTGGAAGAGGTGGGCAAGGTCACCGGCCAGCTCGAAGCCGGCGCGCCGCTGATCGAGATCCTGGCCGGCGATCCTTCGATTCGCGGCCTCACCGGCGCGCTGGAGACCGGCCTTGCCGGCGTCTCGCGCGGCCAGGTCAAGCTCGACAACGCCGAACGCCCGTTCAACCTGATTAGCCAGACGGTCGAGAACGTCCTCAACAAGGGGACTGCGACCTTCTCCTGGCGCGAACTCGTCGACGACAAGCCGTTGACCGACGCCGACAAGCGCTCCTTCATCGAGTTCAAGCCCAAGCTCGACTACAACGCGCTCGAACCCGGCAAGGACGCCACCGACGCGATCCGGCAGGCGGCGAAGGATCTGGACTTCGCGGGCCAGTTCCAGGCGCGCGTCAGGCTGACCGGCCCGGTTCCGATCGCCAACGAGGAATATGCGACCGTGCAGGAGGGCGCAATCGTCAACGGCGTCGGCACCATCCTCATCGTGCTGGTGATTCTTTGGCTGGCGCTGCATTCGGGCAAGATCATCTTCGCGGTGTTCGTGAACCTGTTCATCGGCCTCGCCACTACGACCGCCATCGGCCTGATGATGGTGGGATCGTTGAACCTGCTGTCGATCGCGTTCGCCGTGTTGTTCGTCGGCCTCGGCGTCGATTTCGGCATCCAGTTCAGCGTCCGCTACCGCTCCGAGCGGTTCAAGAACGAAGATCTGGCGCTCGCGCTGGAAAATGCGGCCAGACGGTCGGCCGTTCCGCTTTCGCTTGCGGCTATGGCGACCGCCGCCGGCTTCCTGTGTTTCCTGCCGACCGACTACAAGGGCATTTCCGAACTCGGCAAGATCGCCGGCGTCGGTATGATGATCGCGTTCATCACCAGCATCACGGTGCTGCCCGCGCTTTTGAAGCTGCTTCACCCGCCTGGTGAAAGCGAGCCCGTCGGCTATGCGTTCCTCGCGCCGGTGGACGAGTTCCTCGAAAGGCACCGCGTCATCATCATCGTCGGCACGCTGCTTATCGTCGTGGCCGGTCTGCCGCTGCTCTATTTCCTCAAGTTCGACTTCAACCCGATCAACCTGCGCAATCCGAACGCCGAATCGATCGCGACCTTCCTCGATCTGCGCAAGGATCCCAACACCGGCGCCAACGCCATTAACGTGCTGACCAATTCGGAGGCCGACGCGAAGAAGATCGAGGCGCGTCTCGAGAAAGTGCCTGAAGTCCTTCGCGTGATGTCGCTGGACAGTTTCGTTCCCGAGGACCAGCCGGCGAAGCTGAAGCTGATTGCACAGGCCGCCAAGGTGGTAGGGCCGGCGCTCAACCCCGACCAGGTCGATGCAGCGCCCACCGATGCAGAGAATCTGGAAGCGCTGAAGGGAACGGTCGCGAGCCTGCGCAAGGTGGCCGGTGACGGCAAGGGGCCGGGTTCGGTCGCGTCACGGCGGCTGGCGGATGCGCTCGCGAAGCTTGCCGAGCGCGACCAGGCGACGCGCGACAAGGCGCAGGAGATTTTCGTCGCCCCGATGAAGATCGTGTTCGATCAGCTCAAGAATACGCTGCAGGCCGGACCGGTCACGTTGAAAACGCTTCCGCCGGAACTAATCAACAGCTGGCGGTCCAAGGACGGGCTGATTCGCGTCGAGGCGTTGCCGAAGGGCGATCCCAACGACAACGACAATTTGCGACGGTTTGCGGATGCGGTTCTGGCCGCGGAGCCGAATGCGATCGGCGGGCCGGTGTCGATCCTCAAATCCGGCGACACCATCGTCAGGGCGTTCATTCACGCCGGCATCTGGGCGCTGGTGGTGATCAGCCTGTTGCTGTGGGTTACGCTGCGCCGGATCACCGACGTGCTGATGACGATGGTGCCGCTGCTGGTGGCAGGCGCGGTGACGATGGAGCTGTGTGTGCTGATCGGACTGCCGCTCAACTTCGCCAACATCGTCGCGCTGCCGCTGCTGCTCGGCGTCGGCGTGGCTTTCAAGATCTATTACGTCACGGCCTGGCGCGAGGGCCGGACCAACCTGCTGCAGTCGAGCCTGACGAGGGCGATCTTTTTCAGCGCGCTGACGACCGCGACCGCGTTCGGCAGCCTCTGGCTATCCAGTCACCCCGGCACCGCCAGCATGGGAAAACTGCTGGCGCTGTCGTTCATCATCACGCTTGCTGCGGTGCTGCTGTTCCAGCCCGCGTTAATGGGCAAACCGCGCGATGTCGGGGAGTAGGCAGATATCGCCGACGTCGCCGGGTTGGCTGGCCGCCTGCTTCTGACCGGGGGCTGCCTTCGGCGCGGCGGGCCCCGGGTTCGCTGCACCTGTGGTCTTCGGTGTCGCCGGGGCAGGGGCCGCACCCGGTGTCGCGGCCTGAGCACCGGCTTTCGGGGCCGTGCCGGGCTGGCCCTTCGGCGCACCCTTGGCCATGCTGTTGGCGGGGCTCGAGGGAATCGGCGGCGCGACGCGGGTCCAGGTTTCGCCGCCGCAGAGGAAGCCGAGCACGCAGCCTTGAATCTCGAGCTGGTCGTTCCCTACCGGCTTGATGGTCGAGCTGTAGAGCTGGCCATCCTTGGCGTTGTAGACTTGGCCTTCCCAGGCATTGACGCCGGGCTTCTTCTTCATTTCGATCAGGATCGGCATGCCGAGCGTCGGCCTGCTCTGCTTTGCGGCATCCGGATTGTTCTTGTCCTTGCCACCCGGGGTCTTTTCCCAGGCCACGACGCCCCACATGTTGCCGCCGCACTGGGCGACACGAATACTGGCTACGCCATCGGCGACCTTCCAGTCGCCGGTGGGATCGGCGGCAAGGGCCGATGAAAGACCTGCGGTCAAACAGATTCCGGAATAAACTACTGTACGCACGATCATTCTTGGGCAGTGCACCATGGTTCAAACCTATCCTTGAGGCAGATCATTCAAATCGGGGGTCAAAACGCCGCATTGAGCGTTTTCAGTTGACGAAATGGCCATCAACCGACGTATGTAGCGAATGCCAAGTTCATATCTAGACGTTTCCGAGTTGTTTGTGGAGCGGCAGGCGCAGCGCAGTTCCATGCATGCGCGCCATCTGAATGAGCAGCTCGTCCGAGTGCTCAAGACCATCGGCTACGATGTGGGCTTTCAGAAGGGTCAAGGTCAATACCTGTTCGATCGTGACGGCGCCCGCTATCTCGATCTACTCAGCGGATTTGGCGTTTTTGCGATCGGCCGAAATCATCCGGCGCTGCGAGAAGCGCTGAAAGGCGTCCTCGACAGCGATTTTCCCAATCTGGTGCAGCTTGACGTCTCCACGCTCGCCGGCGTGCTGGCGGAACGCCTGCTGGAACATGTCCCATATCTGGACAAGGTGTTCTTCGCCAATTCCGGCGCCGAGACGGTAGAGGCCGCGATCAAGTTCGCGCGAGGCGCCACGGGGCGTCCCGGCATCGTCTCCTGTTCCCATTCCTTCCACGGCCTGTCCTATGGCGCGCTGTCCTTGATGGACGATGCGAACTTCCGCACAGGCTTCGAACCGCTGCTGCCGGGATGTGTGCAGATTCCGTTCAACGATCTCGCAGCGCTGGAGCAGGCGCTGTCGTCGCGCCAGGTCGCGGCCTTCATCGTCGAGCCGATCCAGGGCAAGGGCGTCAATCTGCCCAGCGACGAATTCCTGCCGGGCGCCGCCGCGCTCTGCAAGAAATACGGCTCGATCTTCATTGCCGACGAAATCCAGACCGGCATCGGCCGCACCGGAAAATTCCTCGCGGTCGAGCACTGGAACGTCGAGCCCGACATGGTGCTGCTGGCGAAGGCGTTGTCCGGCGGCCACGTGCCGGTCGGCGCGCTGCTGACGCGCAAGAGCATCTTCGACAAGATCTTCAACCAGATGGATCGCGCGGTCGTGCACGGCTCGACCTTTGCGAAAAACGATCTGGCGATGGCGGCCGGCATCGCAACGCTCGACGTGATGAAGCAGGAGAGGCTGGTCGAGCAGGCCGCCAAGCGCGGCGCCGAGCTGCGCCTCGCGCTGACGCGGATGGTGCCCGGCTATGAGCTGATGAAGGAAGTGCGCGGCAAGGGGCTGATGATCGGCATCGAGTTCGGTCCGCCGAAATCGCTGCGGCTCAAGGCGTCCTGGAATCTGCTGGAGACCGCCAACAAGGGCCTGTTCTGCCAGCTCATCACGGTGCCGCTGTTCAAGGAGCACAAGATCCTGACTCAGGTCTCCGGCCACGGCAGCCACACCATCAAGCTGTTGCCGCCGCTCGTGATCACGGAAGAAGATTGCAACTGGATCGAAAAGGCGTTCGATGACGTCATCGCCGCCAGCCACAAGGTCCCCGGCGCGATCTGGTCGCTCGGCAAGACGCTGGTCGACAACGCCGTGCGGAAGTCGGCGTAGGCTGTCATTGCGAGCGAAGCGAAGCAATCCATGGCGCCGCAAGCGGAGAGTTGGATTGCTTCGTCGCTGACGCTCCCTTGCGCAAACGCTTCGCGTTTGTCGCAGGCAATGACGGCTGAAGGTTTCTTGCGCCAAACCAAATCGATAGGAGGCGAACGACCATGAGCAACATCACCGGCGGCTGTCATTGCGGTGCCATTCGTTATCAGGTCGAGGGCGATCTGATCGTTCACGCGCTGTGTCACTGCAGCGATTGCAGGCGTCACGCAGGCGCGCCGGTCGTGGGCTGGACGATGTATGCCGAGGATGCGGTCAAGGTGACGAAGGGGCAGCCCAAGGTCTACGAATCATCCGAGCATGGCCGCCGCCACTTCTGCGCCGACTGCGGCACGGGGCTCTTTTACGTCAATGCGAACATCCTGCCCGGAATCATAGACATCCAGAGCGCGACCTACGACGACCCCGAGGCCGTGCCGGCGATGGTGCATATCCAGACCGCCGAGCGGCTTAGCTGGATGGAGCGCGCGCACGAACTGCCCAGCTTCGAGCGCTATCCGCCGCAGGCATAGCGGCTCTGCGGTTTCTCGTGCAGCGGATGCGGGTCGCCTGAACCGGAAAAGACAATTCGTCAAAGGCCGGGCAGTGATAGTCCTGTGCTTCTATGATGCCGCCGGAAGGAAAATCTTCGCGCCGTGCACGAACTGCGCGCGATTTCTCACATCGCAGTGATGGGCGATGCACCCGCCTGACTTTCGCATGTGCGGCGCCCACATGGGTGAGGTCCCACAATCAAAAGGATACTCGCCATGACGAAGTTCATTCCAGTTGTTGCCGCCGCTCTTCTCGCAACCACCATTGCAACGCCTGTGTTCGCGCAGGCCGCGATACAGGAGCCCGGCGCATTTGCGTTCTATCATCCCAATGCGGACGTGCTTGCGGGCCGCTACGCGGTTCGTCCGGCTGATCAGGCGTTTGCGTATTACGGCTCCGCCGTGCCCGCACGTGATCGCCTGCCGGTCGCGCCGCGGCATCATCGTCGCCCGGTGCGATAGCAGCTACGGTACTTTCATCGCGCGCGAGCGAGTGGTGGGTTGCGTCAGCCCGTGCTGGCTTCGAACGCCTTCAGCGCCTTCAGCAACTGCTCTGGAGCCTCCTGGCCGACGCAGTGGCCGATGCCTTCGAACTTCCATTGGCTCGCGGCCGGCATCAGCGCTACGGCCCGCGTAGCCATCTCTTTATAGATCGCCCACGACTTTTCCGCGGTCGCCACGCGTACCGGGCAGGCGATCTCGGATAGCCATGCGAACGGGTTGCCCCGCGCATCGCCGGCGTAGACCTGCTCCATGGCTTCGAAGATCGGGCGCAGGATCGCCGATTCCAGTTCCGGCGTGCAGCGCAGTCGCACCCGGCCGTCGTCCTGCGCGGCGAAGCCGTGCCGGATGTAAGCTTGGAGCGACGATGCCGTCCAGTCGGCAAACGCCGGCGCGGTCTGGTAGCGCTGGAAGGCGGCTGCCGCGCTCTCGAACTCGGCCTGGCGCCGCAGCACGCCTTGCACCGCGCCCGTGGCGAAGTCGCTCAATCCGCCGGCGCGTGCCGCATGTGGATCCATCACGGTCGGCTCCATCACGAACAGGCGCGAGAAGCGCGCGGGCTTCAGCTTCGCGGCGAGCAGCAGGTCGGTCGCGCCGGCGCTGTGTCCGATGCCGTAGATATCGGAAATGCCGAGCGCTTCGATCGCGATGCAGACGTCCTCGGCAAAATCCTGGAAGTGGTAGCGATCGGCGGCCGGCTTGTGGCTGTCGCCGTGGCCGCGGCGGTCGAGCGCATAGACGGTGTAGTCGGCAGCGAGTTCGCGGGCGACGTCGTCCCAGACCTCGGCGACGAAGCCGGTGCCGTGCATCAGCAGCGCTGGCGGCTTGCGCGAATCCTCCTCGCCCCACCGCGCGAGCGCAAGGCGTTGGCTGTCAGGTCCGATCGAGAAGCGATGCGGGTTGGTCAAGCGCGCGCATCCTCGATGATCATCGTCGCAGCTTTCTCCGCGATCATCGCCGTCGGCGTGTTGGTATTGCCCGAGGTGATCGTCGGCATCACCGAGGCGTCGGCCACGCGCAAGCCCGCGATACCGTGGAAGCGCAGGCGCTCGTCGACCACGGCCATCGGATCGGAAGCCGTGCCCATCTTCGCGGTGCCGACGGGATGGAAGATCGTGGTGCCGATATCGCCGGCGGCCTTGGCCAGCGAGGCGTCGTCGTCGCCGACGCTGGGGCCGGGGAGGTATTCCTCCGGGCGATATGGCGCCAGCCGCTTCTGCTTCATCAGCCGCCGCGTGGTGCGGATGGCATCGGCCGCGACTTGGCGGTCGTCGTCGGTCGAGAGATAATTCGGCGCGATCGACGGCGCCTCGTCGGGCCTGGCCGAGCGAATGCGCACGGTGCCACGCGAGGTCGGCTGCAGATTGCAGGCGCTGACGGTGATGGCGGGAAACCGATGCAGCGGATCGCCGAATTTATCCAGCGACAGCGGCTGCACGTGGAACTGGATGTTGGCGCGCTCGCGATGCGGATCGGAGCGGGTGAAGATGCCGAGCTGCGACGGCGCCATGGTCAGTGGCCCGCGCCGGCGGAAGGCGTAGTCGAGCCCCATCATGCCGCGCCGGATCAGGTTGTAGTAGGTTTCGTTCAGCGTGCGCACGCCGGAGACCTTGTAGATCGCGCGCTGCTGCAGATGGTCCTGCAAATTGCGCCCGACGCCGGGCTTGTCGAGCACGGTATCGATGCCGAGCGGCGCGAGCCAGTCGGCGGGCCCGATGCCAGAGCGATGCAGCACCTGCGTCGATCCGATCGATCCCGCGCACAGGATGACTTCGCCTTTGGTTCGGGCCTCGACGATTTCGCCCCCCTGCATGAAGCGCACGCCGACGGCGCGGCCGTTCTCGACGATCAGCCTGTCGACCAGCACATTCTTTTCCAGCCGCAGGTTGGCGCGGTTCAACGCCGGCTTGAGGAAGCCACGCGCCGAGGACCAGCGGCGGCCGCGCTTCTGGTTGACGTGGAAATAGCTCGTGCCTTCATTGTTGCCGGTGTTGAAATCGGGAATGCGCTTGATGCCCATTTCCTCGGCGGCATCGCCGACCGCGTCGAGAATGGCCCAGGACAGCCGCGGCGCCTCGATCCGCCAGCCGCCGCCGACGCCGTGATGTTCGCTCTCGCCGAGGAAATGGTCCTCTAACCGCCTGAACAGCGGCAGCACATCGTCATAGCCCCAGCCGGTCAGGCCGAGCTGGCGCCAGTGGTCGTAGTCGGCGGATTGGCCCCGCATCGAGATCATGGCGTTGATGGCAGACGAGCCGCCGATCACCTTGCCGCGGGGATAGGCCAGCGAGCGGCCGTTGAGGCCGGCCTCCGGCTCGGTTTTGAACATCCAGTCCGAACGGGGATTGCCGATCGCAAAGAGGTAGCCGACCGGGATGTGAAACCAGATCCAGTTGTCGTTGCCGCCGGCCTCCAGGATCAGCACGCGATTTTTCGCCCCAGCCGATAGCCGGTTGGCCATGATGCAGCCGGCCGTGCCGGCGCCAACCACGATGTAATCGAAATCGCCTTCGAGCCGTCTAACCATCCGAATTCCGTTTCCCCGTCATCTCCGCGTTGGTCGCGGGCATCCATGTCTTTCTCCCGTTTCCAATATCAGAATTTGGACCTGGGGTGGCCGGGACCCGTCTACACCAAAGGCTTCGCCGGGCACGCAAGCCCGGCCATGACGGCGAACCGGGGGGCGGCCTGTCGTAAGTGCCATTGGGTGGACCGGCCCTTGCATGCTAGAAAGGCACCAGTGTTTCAAACCGAGGTTCGAGAATTCCCATGCCCATCGTCAACCGCGTCGCCGATCTGCAACCCGATATCCAGGCCTGGCGCCGCGATATTCATGAGAATCCCGAATTGCTGTACGACGTTCACCGCACTGCAGCATTCGTGGCGGATCGCCTGCGTGAATTCGGTTGTGACGAGGTCGCCACGGGGCTTGGCAAGACCGGCGTCGTCGGCGTCATCAAGGGCAAGCAGCCGGGCAAGGGCGAAATCAACGTCATCGGGCTCCGCGCCGACATGGATGCGCTGCCGATCGAGGAGGCGACCGGTCTGCCCCATGCTTCCAAGACGCCCGGCAAGATGCACGCCTGCGGCCATGACGGCCACACCGCGATGCTTTTGGGGGCAGCGCGGTATCTGGCCGAGACCCGGAATTTCGCTGGCGACGCCGTCGTGATCTTCCAGCCTGCCGAGGAGGGCGGTGCGGGCGCCGCGGCGATGATCAAGGACGGGCTGATGGACCGGTTCGGCATCGAGCAGGTCTATGGCATGCACAACGGCCCGGGTATTCCGGTCGGCTCCTTTGCGATCCGCCAGGGCCCCGTGATGGCCGCGACCGACTCCATCGACATCAGGATCGAGGGCCTCGGCGGCCACGCTGCGCGCCCCAACAAATGCATCGATTCCGTTCTGGTCGGCTCGCAGCTCATCACCGCGCTGCAGTCGATCGTGTCCCGGACCATCGATCCGCTCGACTCCGCCGTGGTCTCGATCTGCGAGTTCCACGCCGGCAACGCCCGCAACGTCATTCCGCACACCGCCGAACTCCGCGGCACCGTGCGGACGCTGACGCCGGAAGTCCGCGAAATGGTCGAGAAGCGGGTGCGCGAAGTGTGCGAGGGCGTGGCCCAGATGACCGGCGCCAAGATCGATCTCGTCTACGAGCGCGGCTATCCCGTCACCAGAAACCACGCCGAGCAGACCGACTTCGCCACGCAGGTCGCGAAGGAAGTGGCCGGCGCCCAGAACGTCCACGAGATGCCGCCGCTGATGGGCGCGGAGGATTTTTCCTATATGCTGGAAGCCCGGCCGGGCGCGTTCATCTTCTGCGGCAACGGCGACAGCGCAGGCCTCCATCATCCCGCCTATGATTTCAACGACGAGGCGATCGTGTACGGCACCTCGTACTGGATCAAGCTGGTCGAGAACAAGCTGGCGGCGGCGTAGCGACCTTCGTTAATCCTGGATCGCACGCCAGGTTCGACGGCACATCAGGGAAGGCCTGCATCTCCAATGCAGGCCTTCTTCATTTGCCGCTCAGGCCGGACGTGAAGATGCAGGCCGCTCAATAACGCTCCGGCACGTACATCTCGGCTGGAATCGGTCCGCGGCTGTATTCCGGATTGCGAACCCGCGGCGGCAGTGTCACAGGCTCGCGCCTGATTTCCTGGTAGGGAATTTGATCGAGCAGATGCGCGATGCAGTTCAGCCGCGCCTTTTTCTTGTCGTCCGCTCCGACGATGTACCAGGGAGCTTCCATGATGTGGGTGCGCTCCAGCATCGCTTCCTTGGCCTTGGTGTATTGTTCCCAGCGGCTGCGCGACTGCACATCCATCGGGCTGAGCTTCCACTGCTTGAGCGGATCGTGAATCCGCATCGTGAAGCGCAAGTACTGTTCTTCGTCCCAGTATTTGATCAGGACGATCCCGGAGCGAACGAGCATGCGCTCGAACTCCGGCACCGAGCGGAAGAATTCCTCGACATCGTCCTCGGTGCAGAAGCCCATCACGCGCTCGACGCCGGCGCGATTGTACCAGCTGCGGTCGAACAGCACGATCTCGCCGCCGGCGGGCAGATGCGAAACGTAACGCTGGAAATACCATTGGGTGCGCTCGCGCTCGTTCGGTGCCGGAAGCGCGGCGACACGGCAGACTCGCGGATTGAGCCGTTGGGTGATGCGCTTGATGACGCCGCCCTTGCCGGCGGAATCGCGGCCCTCGAAAATCACCACCACCTTGAGTTGGTGCTGCTGCACCCAGCTCTGCAATTTGACCAGTTCGCCCTGCAGTCGGAACAGCTCCTTGAAATAGATGCGCCGGTCGACGGTTTCCTTCGCGGTGTGGTCGGAGAATTCGTTGGTGAGCGCGTCGAGGCGATCGTCGTCGATCTCCAGTTCCAGTTCCTCGTCGAAGCTATCCAGCATTTCCTCCTGAATGCGGTCGTGGATCGGTGTGGTGCCGCTGGGGGGCAGTTTGGTCATGGATTGCTCCGGTTGGTCGCGCAGACGCGAATGATCGACGATGCGAAGGAGGGCAGGGCCGCCTCGGTGAAAGCAGAAGGCCGGACCCCACCTCCGGGTTCCCTGCCGACAGCATGGTCGCGACCGGTCATTTTGACGCCCCTCGAATACGATAGGGCCTTCAGGTTTGACGGAGGGTCTTGAAACCTGGATGACAGTTGCACCGATATGTCGATTGCACTTGTGCCGTGCACGGCATCTCAGAGGCGACCGCTGGGAGCGATGCCAGGGAATTGTCCGAGAGGATCGAGCAGGGGAGGAAAGGGTCGCGCGCCGCACGGTGCCCGGGGCAGGTAAACCGTGCAGCGCGTCGACCGTATGGGACCTTCCTGGCGTGAACAGGACGCCCCACATTCCTCTCAGAATGCGACTGTGTTCTGCATCAATTAAAGGTTGTGAATGGGATTGTCAATTTTTCCGTTGTATTTCACAGGAAATTTCGCCCCCTGGAGCTTTGGAAGTTTCAGGCCGCGTGCGCTGATTGTCGCAGCACTGCCGCCGCAGTTTTCAGGTCTTCGACGAAGCGATGGTATTCGCGTGCCTTGGCCTCGGCGTCGGGCAATCGCAACAGATAGGACGGATGAACAGTCACCAGCGCTTTGGTATCCGTGAGGTCGATCACGCGGCCGCGGGTTTTGTTGACTGGCGTGATTTTCTCGAACACGCTTTGCGCCGCGGTGGCGCCCATCGCCACCACCAGATCGGGTTTGATCGCGGCCAGTTCGCGTTCGTACCATTGCCGGCACGCCTTGATTTCCGGCGTGTTCGGCTTCTGGTGCAGGCGGATTTTTCCGCGCGGCACGAATTTGAAATGCTTCACCGCATTGGTGACGTAGACCTTGCTGCGATCGATGCCGGCTTCTTCCAGCGCGCGATCGAGCATCTGTCCGGCGGGACCGACGAACGGCTTGCCGGCGAGGTCCTCCTTGTCGCCGGGCTGCTCTCCGACCAGCATGATCCGCGCGGTTTGCGGACCTTCGCCGAACACGGTCTGGGTGGCGTCCTTCCAGAGCGGGCAGGCGCGGCAATGGGCGGCTTGCTCGCGCAGGGTTTCGAGATCGTCATCGGCATTTCTCAGGGGCATTTCGTTGGCCTTGTCCGGTTCCAGCCGCTTCTGCGACTTGTGCGGTTCGGTCGCCGCATTCGCGATCATGGCGTTGGCGGTACGTTCGGCGCTTTCGATCAGCGGTTTAATCAACGAAGCCTCTGGCAGGTTCCGCCAGTATTTGCGGGGCATCTCGTTCTGCATCGCCTTCACCTTCAGCCGTGCCGGGTTGAAGATCGAGGCGTAGTAGCGCCGCCAGGTCTCTTCCAGCCGGTCCTGCGTCGGCGCCTCGGACTTGGCGACAGCAGGCGTGATCGAGACCGCATGGCCGTCCCAATGTGCGCAGGCGTCTGGCGTGAGGATCGACCAGGGCATGTCGGCAAAACGGCGCGCAAAGAACGGTGCGGCCAGTTCGACGATGTGATGTTCCGGCTCGAACCAGGCGACGAAGTGCGATTTATGCTCGCGGCCGACTTCGCGGAAGCGGACGAAGGCGTGCATCTTGTGCTCGTCGCGACGAACGGCCTTGGCCATCGCGGCGATCTCGGCCACATCAGGGTCGGTCGCGATGTCGAGCAGGTCGTGATCTTGCCGCAGCCGCCACAGCAGGCGATAGAGCAGGGCGAACCGCTCGGGGTTGCGATGCAGGATCGCAGTCTGCGCCAGTTCGACAAATCTGGCCGGTACGTTGAACGTGCCCTCAGGCGCTTCCAGCGGCGGCGCCGTCGGCGCGAACAGTTCCGGCGCATCGCCCGCGACATTCCAGGTCACGTCGGAGGGTTTTACGTCGTTCAGCGCCAGTGCGCGCGCGGCTTTGCGCCAGCCGTCGAAATCGGTTTCGCTGCCGAGGGTGATGTGGTGGTGCATGCGCTACGCTCTCTTCTCGTCATGCCCGGGACAAGCCCGGGCATGACGGCTTTGTTTAAAACCTAAATCCCAATTGCGTCGCTTTCGGCTTGAACCGCTCCGCCAATCCCGCGCCATCGAGCAGGTGCGGCGACGGCCGGTGGTCACTGAGCACGATGAACGGCAGCGCCTTCTTCTGCGGGATATGCAGCCGCGCCAGGTCGGCTGTGCGGATCGAGGTCAGGCGGCGCGTGGCGATGATGCGATCGACGGCCTTGGTGCCGAAGCCCGGCACCCGCAACAGTTCCTGCCGGCTGGCGGTGGCGATATCGAGCGGGAAGCGGTCGCGGTGGCGCAGCGCCCAGGCGAGTTTCGGATCGATGTCGAGCGGCAGCATGCCGGCGGCTTCATCGACGATCTCGTTGGCGTCGAAACCGTAGAACCGCATCAGCCAGTCGGCCTGGTAGAGCCGGTGCTCGCGGATGAGCGGCGGCGACACCAGCGGCAGCGCGCGGCTGGCGTCCGGGATCGGGCTGAAGGCCGAATAATACACCCGCTTGAGCCGGTAGGAGCCATAGAGGTTGGCGCTGGTGTCGAGGATCGTCTTGTCGCTCGCTGCATCAGCGCCGATGATCATCTGCGTGCTCTGGCCGGCGGGTGCGAAGCGCGGCGGCTTTGTCTTCGTCGCGGTCCTGACGTTCTCTTTGGCTTCATCGAGTTTTAGCCGCAGCCGGCCCATGGTGCGGCGGATCGCGCGCACGTCCTTCTCCGGCGCGAATTTGGCGAGGCTCTTTTCCAGCGGCATTTCGATGTTGATGGAAAGCCGGTCGGCATATTTGCCGGCTTCCGCGATCAGCGCGTCGTCGGCCTCGGGAATGGTCTTGAGATGGATGTAGCCGCGGAAGTGATGCTCCTCGCGCAGTTTTCGCGCGACAGAAACCACTTGCTCCATGGTGTAGTCGGCGCTGCGGATGATGCCGGAAGAGAGAAACAATCCCTCGATGTAATTGCGGCGATAGAAGTCGAGCGTCAGTTTCACCACCTCGTCGATCGTGAAGCGGGCGCGCGGCACGTTGCTGGAAGTACGATTCACGCAATACAGGCAATCGTAATTGCAGGCGTTGGTGAGCAGCACCTTCAACAGCGAGATGCAGCGTCCATCCGGCGCGTAGGAATGGCAGATGCCCATGCCCGGCGCGGTCGAGCCGATACCCTTGCCGTCGCTGGAATCCCGCTTCTCGGTGCCGGAGGAGGCGCAGGAAGCGTCGTATTTCGCCGCATCGGCCAGGATTTCCAGCTTGCGTTGCACGTCCATGGGTGAATCCCTTTGATTCCGTTGATGAATCACCGGGGTGTCGATCCCGATTGACTCCGCCTGTTCTGTTAGCTTTATATTAGAACATATCATGAACAAATGAGCCAGCTTCTGGTTCTCCTCCTGAACCGAAGCGGCCCACGATTTCTCAAGGAGAGCGGCGCATGAGCGGTGCACGCACAAGCACGCTCGCGACTTTGCGCGGGCGTATCGAACGCCTCGAGGCGCATGGCGATGCGCATGACCTCAACAAGGTCGCGCTCGGGCATGCGGGCGCGGACGCCGTGCTGCGGGGCGGGCTTGCGGTTGCAGCGGTGCATGAAGTGTTCGCCGAAGGACACCAGAGTGCAACGGCCACCGGCTTCATCGCCGGCCTCTCGGCCCGGATCTCGCCGCGCCGGCCGCTGGTCTGGGTGCGGCAGGATTTTTCGGAACTCGAATCCGGCGCGCTGTCGATGAGCGGGCTTCGTGAACTGGGCCTCGATCCGCGGTTGCTGGTGACCGTGCGCGCCCCTGATACCGACGCCGCGTTGCGGACCGCTGCCGATGCGCTGGCCTGCGATGCGCTCGGCGCCGTCGTGCTGGAAGTGTGGGGGCAGGCGCGTCAGCTCGATCTCGTCGCCAGCCGCAAGCTCACCTTGGCAGCCCAAGCCTCCGGCGTCACCGCGCTGCTGCTGCGGGTGGCGGCGGAGCCGCGGCCTTCGACGGCGGAGACAAGATGGATCGTGCGCGCGGCGCATTCGCCGCCTTCGCCAGCTTCAATGCCTGCGGCGCCCTGGAGCGCCTGGGGCGCGCCGGTGTTCGACGCCCAGCTGGTTCGCAATCGTCATGGCCCGGTCGGCCGCTGGATCATGGAATGGAAATGCGATGAGTGCCTCTTCAATGAACCGACGGCGTATCCTCAGCCTGTGGCTGCCACGCCTGCCCATCGACCGCATCAAGCGCAAGCTTTCGGCCAGCGCCGCGCAAGCTGAAACAGTTTGGAGCCACGCTGCTTGCGACACGAACGGTGCACCCCCTCTCCCGCTTGCGGGGGAGGCACAGGCGGCCTATGGCCGCCGTTCTTTAGAAGAACGCCGATGCGCAGCATCGGCTACGGGTGGGGGTCTCGCCGCGAGTCCCACTTTAGAATTGAAGCACCCCTCCGTCGTCGTCGCCAAACAACACAACGCCATCCTGATCCATTCGCTCGACGATCTGGCCGTGCGCGCCGGTCTCTCGATCGGGCTGCCGCTCGCCAATGCCCGCGCCATCTGTCCCGAACTGACGGTGTTCGATGCCGACGAGGTCGCCGACCGCAAGACGCTCGACGATATCGCCGACTGGTGCGACCGCTTCACGCCGCTGGTGGCGCTCGATCTGCCGTACGGATTGTTCCTCGACATCACCGGCTGTGCCCATCTGTTCGGCGGCGAGCGCGCGCTGCTGCAGATCGTGAGCGGCGCGCTGGCCCGGCGCGGCTTTGCCGTCAGCGCCGCGATCGCCTCGACCTCGATTTGCGCCCGCACGCTGACGCGGCAAGTTAACGGAAAAATCATTGCCGATGGCGAGGAAGCCCTGGCCGTCAGCCCGCTGCCGGTCTCCGCGCTCGGCGCCGGCGATGCCGTCACCGGCGGCCTGCGCCGCGCCGGCCTGAAAACCATCGGCGATGTCGCCTCGCGCGCGCCGCACGAAATCACGGCGCGTTTCGGCGCCGGTTTCACCACCTTGCTGGCGCAGGCGCTGGGGCATGGCGATGCGCCGATCAGTCCCCGAAAGCCGCTGCCGGATTACATCGTCGAAAAGCGCTTTCCCGAACCGGTCGCCACCGAAAACGTGATCGCGATGAATTTGTCCGCCCTTGCCGCCATGCTGGTGACGGCGATGGACAGGCAGGGCAAGGGCGCGCGGCGGCTGGAAGCGAGTTTCTTCCGTACCGACGGCGCGGTGCGCACGATCGCGGTCGACACCGGCCGTCCGGTCACCAAGCCTGAGGTGGTCGACCGCCTGTTTCGCGAACGGCTCGATGCGCTCAACGATCCCCTCGATCCCGGCTTCGGCTTCGATCTCATTCGCTTGTCGGCCAGCCGCACCGAAATCGTGGTGCAGCAGCAGCGCGACCTCGACGCCCATGTCCATGACAATGACGAACTGTCCGCACTGATCGACCGCATCGCCGCGCGCATCGGCGGCAAGCGCGTGGTCGTGCACCTGCCGCAGGAGACCCACATCCCCGAACGTGCCGTGATGGCCATGCCCGCACAGCATCATCTGGCGGCCGCGACACAGGCCGCTTGGCCTGAGCGTATCGAAAGCGAGCCGCCGCTGCGCCCGTTGCGGCTGTTCGACCGGCCGGAGCCGATCAAGGTGCCGTTCGCAACCGTGCCCGACGGCCCGCCGCATCAGTTCACCTGGCGCCGCGTCACGCACACGGTAGCGCGGGTGGAAGGGCCCGAACGCATCGCGATGGAATGGTGGAAGCCAAACGGCGATGGCCCGACGCGGGATTATTTCCGCATCGAGGACGAAGCGGGGCTTCGCTTCTGGATCTTTCGCGGCGGGCTCTATGAAAGCGAACCGGCCGAGGAAGAAGGCGAACCAGCCTCACCCGGATGGTTCGTGCACGGGCTGTTCGCATGAACGGCCCGGCGAACATTACGCGCGTTGAGGCAACGCCCGGCTATGCCGAGATCGGCATCACCACCAATTTCTCGTTCCTGCGCGGCGGCTCCGATCCGCGCGCCTATGTGCATCAGGCGAGCGAACTCGGCATCTCCGCAATCGGCATCGCCGACCACAACACGCTGGCCGGCGTGGTGCGCGCCTGGAAGGAACTCGACAACCCCGAGGTCGAGTACAAGCCAAAGCTTCTGATCGGTGCGCGCATCGTCTTTATCGATGATACGCCCGACATCCTGGTCTATCCGCGCGACCGCGCCGCCTATGGCCGGCTCTGCCAGTTGCTCACCCGCGGCAAGCGCGGCGACGGCATCACGCGGATCGAAAAGGGCGAATGCCATCTGAGGTTCGATGACCTGCTGGAGTTTTGCGAAGGCCAGCTTCTGGTGCTGGCGCTGCCCCATCGCTTCGAGGCGGCAAGCGCGCAGAAAATCCTGGAGCGACTGAAGAATGCTGGCGCAGATGGCGTCTGGCTCGCCGCGAGTCTGCTTTACCGCGGCGACGACAGGCGCCGGCTGGCGGGGCTGCATCGTCTGGCGCTCGCTGCAAAAGTGCCGCTGCTCGCGACCAACGAGGTGCTGTACCACCATCCCGCCCGCCGCCCGCTGCAGGATGTGCTGACATGTATTCGCGAAAAAACCACCATCGACGCCGTCGGCTGTCGGCTCGAAGCCAATGCCGAGCGTTACCTGAAACCGGGGCGCGAAATGGCGCGGCTGTTTCGCGACATTCCGGACGCGATTTCGGAAACCATGCGCTTCGCACGGCGCATTTCGTTTTCGCTCGACCAGCTCAAATACCAGTATCCCGACGAACCGGTGCCGCCGGGCAAGACCGCGCAGCAGCATCTGGAGGACCTGACCTGGGCCGGCGTCGACAAATATTTCGGCGGCGAGATCAGTGACACGCTGCGCGCCACCTTGCGCAAGGAGCTGGCGCTGATCGCCGAGCTTAAGTATGCGCACTATTTTCTGACCGTGCACGACATCGTCCATTATGCGCGCAGCCAGAACATCCTCTGCCAGGGCAGGGGATCGGCGGCGAACTCCGCGGTCTGCTACGTGCTCGGCATCACCTCGGTCGATCCGACCAAGGTCGATCTGCTGTTCGAGCGCTTCATCTCCAAGGAGCGGCTGGAGCCGCCCGACATCGACGTCGATTTCGAACATGCGCGGCGCGAGGAGGTGATGCAATATGTCTACCGCCGCTACGGCCGCCACCGCGCCGCGATCATTGCCACCGTCATCCACTATCGTCCGCGCAGCGCAATCCGCGACGTCGGCAAGGCGCTGGGGCTGACCGAGGACGTCACCGCGGCGCTGGCCGACACCGTGTGGGGAAGCTGGGGCAAGGGTCTCAACGAGATGCAGGTCCGTCAGGCTGGCCTCGACCCCGCAAATGCGATGGTCGAACTCGCGGTCGCGCTCGCCACCGAACTGATCGAGTTTCCAAGGCACCTGTCACAGCATGTCGGCGGCTACGTGCTGACGCAGGACCGGCTCGACACCTATGTGCCGATCGGCAACGCAGCGATGGACGACCGCACCTTCATCGAATGGGACAAGGACGACGTCGACGCGCTCAACATGATGAAGGTCGATGTGCTGGCGCTGGGCATGCTGACCTGCATCCGCAAATGTTTTGATCTCATCGCCGACCACAAGGGCCAGCGCTGGGAGCTCGCCACCGTCGAGCAGGAGGACCAGAAGGTCTACGACATGCTGTGCCGAGGTGAATCGCTCGGCGTGTTCCAGGTCGAGAGCCGCGCGCAGATGAACATGCTGCCGCGGCTGAAGCCGCGGACCTTCTACGATCTCGTGATCGAAGTGGCGATCGTGCGCCCGGGGCCGATCCAGGGCGACATGGTGCATCCCTATCTCCGGCGCCGCAACGGCATCGAGAAGCAAAACTATCCGTCGCCGTCGCCCGAGCACGGGCCGCCGGATGAACTGTACAAGGTCCTGCACAAGACGCTCGGCGTGCCGCTGTTCCAGGAACAGGCGATGCGGATTGCGATCGAGGCGGCGAGGTTCTCGCCGGAGGAAGCCAACGGCCTGCGCCGCGCGATGGCGACGTTTCGCAATGTCGGCACCATCGGCAAGTTCGAAGACAAGATGATCGGCAACATGATCGCGCGCGGCTATGCGCCGGAATTCGCCAGGAACTGCTTTGAGCAGATCAAGGGGTTCGGTTCCTACGGTTTTCCGGAAAGCCACGCCGCGAGCTTTGCCCAACTCGTCTACATCTCGTCATGGCTGAAGCATTACCATCCCGACGCCTTCTGCTGCGGACTGCTCAATTCGCAGCCGATGGGCTTTTACGCCCCCGCCCAGATCGTCGGCGACGCCCGCAGCAACGGCGTCGAGGTGCGCGAGGTCGATGTGTCCTGGAGTTTTGCGCAGAACACGCTGGAGGAGGGGGATGGGAAATACTGCGCGGTGCGGCTCGGCTTCCGCCAGATCGACGGGTTCAGTTGGGTCGATGAGGATGAGGAGCGGTTGAAACACAGCCAGTCGTCATTCCGGCAAGAAACCTACGTGAAAAGCCGCACGGTGACTGTGCTCCCTCTCCCGCTTGCGGGGGAGGGTTGGGGTGGGGGTGTCTCCACGAGTCCCACTGCTCGTGTGGAGAGAGTTTCCCCCACCCGGATCGCATCTTGCGATGCGATCCGACCTCCCCCGCAGGCGCAGGGTAATCGCATATGGTGTTCACGAGACTTATCGGCTGGCTCGGTTCGCCTCTCCCGCTTGCGGGGGAGGCCGACGCGCTCGAAGGGCGCGGCGGGTGGGGGCTCTCTCCACACAGAGAATCCCGATGCTGAAGCACCCCCACCCCAACCCTCCCCCGCAAGCGGGAGAGGGAGCGCAGCGCCGATGTCGCTGCACCTTGGGTCTCATATGCGATTGCCATGCCCGCAGGCGGGAGAGGTGACTACAGACTGGTCCTCCCGCATCGTCGCCGCGCGCACGCGCCGGCCCTTCACCTCGCTCGAAGAATTCGCCCGCGACACCGCGCTGCCGAAACGCGCGCTGATCCTGCTGGCGGATGCCGATGCGTTCCGCTCCATCGGGCTCGACCGCCGTGCCGCGTTGTGGGCGGTGCGGCGGCTGCCCGACGACGTGCCGCTGCCGCTGTTCGAGGCGGCAGTCGCGCGCGAGCAGCCGGACGAGAACGCACGGCCGCTGCCTGAGATGCCGTTGCCGGAACAGGTGGTCGCCGATTATCAGACCGTCCGGCTGTCGCTGAAGGGCCACCCGATGGAATTTTTGCGCGCGACGTTTGCAGGGGAGAAAGTCGTTGCCTGCACCGAGGTCAACCAGCACAACGACAAGCGCCGCGTTCGTTGCGCCGGCGTGGTGCTGGTGCGGCAGCGGCCGGGCAGCGCCAGGGGCGTCGTCTTCATGACGATCGAGGATGAAACCGGCATCGCCAATATCGTGGTGTGGCCGAAGGTGATGGAGCAGTACCGCAAGGAAGTGATGGGCGCCCGTCTCATTCTGGTCGAGGGCTATATCCAGAGCAGTCCGGAGGGGGTGACGCATCTGGTGGCGCAGCGGATGTTCGACCGCTCCCACGATCTGATTGGCCTCGCCAACGATTCACTCAGCCGCAAACACCCCCTGCCGCCTGGCGCCGCGCTGATCGAGCCGCTCAACGACGACCGCCGCGACCACCCGGAAAATCCCGCGCAAAAAATCCGCCATCCGCGCGACGTCCGCATCCTGCCGCCGTCACGGGATTTTCACTGACGCGGCTACCAGTAGATCAATCCCTCCTGCGCCGGGGCACTCATGCTTCTCGCAGACAATGACGTATTTCTCGCCGACAGTGTCGCGAGCCTCTGCTTTTCGGCGCAATGGGCAGCCAGCGCATCGTACAGCCTTGCCTCCATCAACGGGGCGTATTCCTTGCTGGACGAAGTTGCATCGGCGGTCGCGGATATCAGCGCGCTGATCTGGCGGATCAGCAGATATTCGGTCGATGGCTGCATGACCTTCTCCTCGATCACGGTTGCGACCAGATGATTCCCGATTTCGGCTCACCGCAAGCCGGCAAGTCACAGGAACCGTCATTCCGGGTGCGACAGATTGCGCGCGCGTCAGCGACGAGCCGCCTTCACGGGCTCGCGATCTTGTCGGAACGGAAATAGACGTCGGCCTTCATGCCGACCGTGAGCTCGCTGGCTCCCGTCAATCCGACCGTGACCCTCACGATATCCAGTTCGGCCTGGTTGCGCGATCCCGGCGGCTCGAGGCGGCCGGGCTCGACCAGCGGCGCGATCGACTGGACGCTTCCCTCGAACTCGCGATCGGGAAACGCCGCCGCCCGCACCGTCACCGCTTGCCCCGATCTGACCGACCCGAGGTCGCGTTCGTCCAGTTCCGCACGCACACATAGCGCCGAGAGGTCGGCGAGCTGCAGCGGCGGCTGCGGTGAACCCGGCGACACCACTTCGCCGACCCGCACATTGACCTGCAGCACCGTGCCGTCGACAGGCGCGCGCACCGTCATCTTGTCGAGCACGGACCGCGCCACCGCGGATTCCGACCGGGCGATACTGAGCTGGCCCTCCAGCGAGGTCGGCAGGGCGCCGTCGTCTTCGGCGGTACGAAGCTCGTCCTGCCGCGTCGACAGTTCGTTCTGGGCCCGCGTGAACGCCAGGCGCGCCGCGGTCAGGTCGGCCTCCGATCCGCCGCCGGCCCGTCGCCGCGCGGCCGACCGGTCAACGGCCGATCGCGCGTCATAGAGCGTCCGTTCGGCTTCGGCCACGGCATCCAGCGCCCTGCGCCGCGTCCGCGCGCTGCCGGTCGCCGACTTCTCGTCCCGGGCGCGCTCGCGCAAGGCCGTCTGCGTGTCCGCCGCGGCCAGCCGCGCCCGCAGTTCCTCGTCCGCGAGCTGGATCAGCGCTTCGCCTGCAAACACCTTGTCGTTGGTCTTGACCAGCACCTTCTGGACCACCCCCACCACGGCCGTTGCGACCTTGATCTGGCCCGAGCAAGCCTCGATGCGGCCGGGTGCCACCGCCTGCCAGCGCTTTTCCGGCGGGGTCTCGGCCGACACGCCCCATTTGGCCGGCCCGACGGGGGCGATCGCCGTAATCGCGTACAGCGCCCCGGCGCCTGCAATCAGGGCTACGACGGCGACCAGGGCGGTCCGGCGCTTCGACATGATCAGTGGTTCTCCAGCGTTTGACGAACGCCGCCGCGTTCCTCGGCAATGATCCGTCCGTCCTCGATATGAACGACCCGGTCTGCGAATGGCAACAGACGCGGATCATGGGTCACAATCAGCACGGCGTGTCCGCGTTCCCTGGCGATCTCGGCGAGCAGCTTCATGACCGCCTGGCCGTTGGCGCCATCGAGCGCGGCCGTCGGCTCGTCCGCCAGGATGATGGACGGGTTTCCGACGATGGCGCGCGCGACAGCTACCCGCTGCTGTTCGCCGCCGCTGAGTTCGCGCGGATACGCCTTTATCTTGTGAGCTAGGCCGACCTTCGCCAGTGCCTCGCGTGACCGGACCTTTGCCGCCCTCGAGCGCTCGCCCCTGACATCGAGCGCGAGCCTGACATTGTCGGTCGCCGACAGCGTCGGAAACAGGTGAAACGACTGGAACACAAAGCCCACATGGTCGCGCCTGAGACGCGCCAGCTCCTCGGGATCGAGGCCGGCGGTGGAATGCTGGCAGACGCGGACCGTTCCCTCCGTCGGCGTCAGCATGCACCCGAGGATGGACAGCAGCGTGGT
>JAESGW010000334.1_pt1 | contig 64347 bp, 56 predicted proteins | sample 9269791 | NCBI WGS metagenome assembly JAESGW01 (sample SAMN16773120, study PRJNA677053) | algae metagenome | isolation source: Aphanocapsa lilacina HA4352-LM1 and co-occurring heterotrophs from near cave... | place: USA: Maniniholo cave, near Haena, Kauai, HI | collected 2009-07-28
CTCTCGATAGATCACGCGGTATGGATCCCGGCCTGCGCCGGGACGACGATGGGATCACTCGCTCCGCCCCGTCCCGTCATTCAGCCAGCACGCCACCTGATGCTGCGACCCCGCATCCGCCAGCACCGGCCGTTCCACCCTGCAGCGGTCCATCACGTAGCGGCAGCGGGTATGGAAGGCGCAGCCGGATGGTGGGTTGATCGGGCTCGGGACGTCGCCGTCGATCATCGGCGCCAATTTTTTCGCCTTGGGATCGGCGATCGGGACCGATGCCAGCAGTGCCTGGGTATAGGGATGGCGCGGGTTGGCGAACAATTCGGTCTTGTCGGCGATTTCGACGATCCGCCCAAGATACATCACGGCGACGCGGTGGCTGATATGGGCAACGACCGCGAGATCGTGGGCGATGAACAGGTAGGAGAAACCGTTCTTGCGCTGCAGGTCGATCAGCAGATTGATCACCTGCGCCTGGATCGAGACGTCGAGCGCCGATACCGGCTCGTCGCACACGATCAGGCTCGGGCCGAGCGACAGCGCGCGTGCGATGCAGATGCGCTGCCGCTGCCCGCCGGAAAACTGATGCGGATAGTTCTTCATCTGGTCCGCACGTAACCCCACCTGCGCGAACAGTTCGGCGACGCGTTCCTGCTGCGCCTTACCGGTTGCGAGGCCGTGCACCGCGAGCGGCTCGCCGACGATATCGCCTGCGGTCATGCGCGGGTTGAGCGAGGCGAACGGATCCTGGAACACGATCTGCATCGAGCGCCGGTGCGGCCGCATCTCGGCCTTGCTCAGGCCGACGATGTCAGTGCCGTTCATCTTGATGGCGCCGCTGGACGGCTCCACCAGCCGGAGCACGCTGCGCGCTACCGTCGACTTTCCGCAACCGGACTCGCCGACCAGCCCGAGCGTTTCGCCCCTGGCGACGGAGAAGCTGACGCCGTCGACGGCATGCACGGTGCCGACGCGACGTCGCAGCACGCCGCCACGCACCGCGTAATGCTTGACGAGGTCGTTGACCTCGAGCAGGGGGCGTTGATCGGTCATGGCGTGGCCACCGCTTCTGCCGCGCGCCAGCATGCGGCCGAATGTTTGCCGGCGAATTCCTGCAGCGGCGGATACTCGGCGCGGCAGCGGTCGATGGCGAGGCTGCAGCGCGGCGCAAAGGCGCAGCCCGGCGGCAGGTTGGTCAGCGATGGCACCATGCCGGGAATCTCGGTCAGCCGCGCGTCGGTCTTGGCGCCGAACGAAATCACCGCCGGCATCGAGGCCATCAGCCCCCTCGTGTAGGGATGCATGGGCCTGTCAAACAGGTCCTCGACGGTTGCTTCCTCGACCTTCTTGCCGGCATACATCACGATGACGCGCTGCGCGGTCTGCGCCACCACGCCGAGATCGTGGGTGATCAGGATCAATCCGGTTCCGAGCGTCTTCTGCAGATCGACGATCAGCGCCAGGATCTGCGCCTGGATGGTGACATCGAGCGCCGTGGTCGGTTCGTCCGCGATCAATAGCGTCGGCCGGCACGCCAGCGCCATCGCGATCATCGCGCGCTGCCGCATGCCGCCGGAAAGTTGATGCGGATATTCGTGCGCCCGGCGTTCCGGCTCGGGGATGCGGACGAGACGCAGCATCTCGACCGCCTTTGTCCACGCCTGCTTTGACGTCACGTCCTGGTGCAGGCGGATCACCTCGGTAATCTGGTCGCCGATCCGCATCACCGGATTGAGCGAGGTCATCGGCTCCTGGAAGATCATCGAGATCCGGTTGCCCCGGATCTTGCGCATCTCGGCCTCATCGAGGCCGAGCAGGTCGGTTCCTTCCAACGACACCGAGCCGCCGACGACCCGGCCGGGCGGATCCGGCACCAGCCGCATCACGGACAGCGCGGTCACGCTCTTGCCGCAGCCGGACTCGCCGACGATCGCCAGCGTCTCGCCACGGCGCACCGTGAACGATACGTCGTCGACCGCGCGAAACAGGCCTGAGTTGGTGAAGAACACCGTCTGCAGGTTCTTCACGTCGAGAACCGTCTCTTCCTTCAGCACCTCGGTCATCAGCCGCGCTGCCTCGGGTCGAGGATGTCGCGGAGCGCGTCGCCGAACAGGTTGGTGCCGAACACCGCAAGGCTGATCGCGATGCCCGGAAAGATCACGAGCCATGGCGCGGTGCGGACATATTCCGCGGCCGATTCCGACAGCATCCGTCCCCAGGACGGATAGGGTTCGGGAATGCCGAGCCCGAGGAACGACAGCGAGGCTTCGGTGAGAATGGTGGAGCCGAGTTGCGCGGTGGCCAGCACGATCAACGGCGCCAGCGTGTTGGGCAGGACGTGGCGGAAAGCAATGCGGTACTCGCTCATGCCGATCGACTTGGCGGCTTCGACGAACGGCTGCTCGCGCAGCGCCAGCGTGTTGGCGCGGATCACGCGGGCAACCGTCGGGATCAGCGGAATGGCGATCGCGATGATCACGTTCGGCAGTGACGGGCCCAGCGCCGCCGTCATCACCAGCGCCAGCACCAGAAGCGGCAGCGCCTGCAGAATATCCGTGATGCGCTGGAACACCAGGTCGACCCAGCCGGACAGATAGCCGGACGCAAGGCCCACGAGCACGCCGATCGATGAGCCCAGCAAAGTCGCGCCGATGCCGACGGCGAGCGAAATCCGCGCGCCGTGAATGATCCGGCTCCAGACGTCGCGGCCGAACGAATCCGTTCCCATCCAGTGCTGCATGCTCGGCGCAGCCAGCCGGTGCGCGGAATCGACGCTGAGCGGGTCGTAGCGGCAGATCAGGTCGGCCGATATCGCCATCCAGACGAACATCACCATGATGATGAGGCCGAATGTGCCGAGCAGATAACGCTGCGCCAGGAATGCCAGCCGGCGCCAGCCGTGTTTGGAGTGGGCGCCGGCCCGCCGCAGTTCGGCATCGAAGTTGATCGTGGTCAAACGGCTGGCTCCTAGTCCGTGTAGCGGATGCGCGGATCGATCGCGGCGTAAAGCATGTCGACGGTGAAGTTCGCGACCACCACGACGACGGCGATCAGCATCACGAGATTCTGGACGATCGGATAGTCGCGCCAGCGCAGCGCCTCGACCAGGAAGCGGGCGACGCCGGGAATGTTGAACACGGTCTCGGTGACGATCAGCCCGCCGATCAGGAACGCCGCCTCGATGCCGATCACGGTGATGACCGGAAGGATGGCGTTCTTCAGCGCGTGGCGGTAATTGACGGATGATTCCGAGGCGCCCTTGGCGCGCGCGGTACGGATGTAGTCCTGCCGCAGGATTTCGAGCATCGAGGAGCGCGTGATGCGCATCGTCAGCGCCGCGCTGCGAAAGCCGACCGCCATGGCCGGCACCGCATAGATCGCGAAAGCTTCGGTCCAGGTTTTCGGATTGGGGGTGTAGATCGGCATGGCTCCGAAGAACGACACCGACGCCATCAGGATCAGCAGCCCGAGCCAGAACGACGGCAGCGAAAGCCCGCTCAGGCTGACGATGCGCAGCGTATAATCCAGCCGCGAGCCCTGATGAACGGCGCTGATGACCCCCAAGGGAATGCCGATCGAGGCAGAGAACAGCAACGCCAGCGCCGCCAGCCGGGCCGTGATCGGAATCCGCGGCAGGATTTCGTCCAGCGCCGGCTTTTCCGACACGTAGGAATAGCCGAGATCGCCGCGCAGCAGCCCGCTGATCCAGTTCAGGTACTGCTGGTAGATCGGAAGGTTGAGGCCCAGTTCCTTTTCGAGGTTGGCCTTGTCGGTGGGATCGACGAAGCCTGCGGCGTCGAACAGGATGTCGACGATGTTTCCGGGAACGACGCGCAGCAGCACGAAAATGATGATCGAGATCCCGATCAGGGTCACGAGCATCAATACGAGGCGTCGCACGATGTAAGCAAACACCTTGTGCTCTCCCTGACCGGCCGCTAGGTCCCAGTTCTGATTGAATCAGAACTGGTCCGCCGCATCTTGTTTTGACGCGTTTTCTTCACGCAAACCGGTGCCCACTTTGCTCGAAAACGCTATGGATGTAGCTGGACCTACTTGTCCATCCAGATGTCCTCGTAACGAAAGCCGTTATAGGAGCTGTTCACCATGATGGTGACGCCCTTGACGTAGGGCTGCCAGCACGAGCCCGACCGGCTGTGGAAGATGATCGGACGGGCGACGTCTTCCTGAAGCTTCTTGTCGATTTCCCAGACCAGCTTCTTGCGCTTGGCAGCGTCCTTTTCAACCGATTGCTGGTCGAACAGCTTCTCGATTTCCCTGTTGCAGTAGTTGGTGTAGTTCCGCTCCGAGCCGCAGGCGTAGTTTTCATAGAATGACTGATCGGGATCGTCGACGGCGTTGCCGGTGAGGTTGAGGCCGAGCGAGTAGTCCTTGCGGGCGACCTTCGGGAACCACTGCGCGGTATCGACGACGTCGAGTTCGCCGTCGATATAGATGCTCTTGATCTGGTCGATCAGGATGACGGCGGGATCGCGGTAGATCGGGATGTTGCGCGTCGAGATCTTGACGGCGAGACGCTTGTCCGGGCCGTAACCCGCCTTCTGCATCAGCTTGCGCGCTTCTTCCCGGTTGGCGTTGATATCAGGTCCGTATCCGGGGATGGTTTCCATCATTTCCTTCGGCATCGACCACAAGCCCGCGGGCGCCGGCTGCATGGTGCCGCCGATATCGGCCTGTCCTTCGAACATGATCGAAACGAAGGCCTTGCGGTCCAGTGCCAGCGCCAGTGCGCGGCGGATGTCGATATTGTCGAACGGCGGAGCGGACGAATTGACGATGATGTTGGTGGATACGTTGTTTGGCTCCACCACGCACACCGCGTTGGGCGCCTGCGCTTTCACTTCCTTGAGCAGCGGAATCGATACTTCGGTGGGGAAGGTCATGTCGAACTTGCCCGAGACGAACCCGAGAATGGCCGTCGAACGGTTCGTAATGATGGTGAACTCGATGCCATCGAGATGCGGCAGGCCCTTCTTGAAGTAGTCGGGATTCTTGGTGAGCTTGATCGATTCGTTGGCCTTGAATTCGACGAACTTGAACGGCCCGGTGCCGACCGGCTTGGTGCGCATCTCGGCCGGCGAGACGTGGCAGGGATAAACCGGCGTGTAGCCCGAGGCGAGCAGCGTAATCAAAGCCGGCTGCGGTCGCTTCAGTTCGAACGATGCTTCGAAGTCGCCATTGACGGTCACGTCACTGACCTGGTCGTACCAGGACTTGCGCGGGTTCTGGCGGAACTTCTGCTGCGACTTGCCCATCAGCATGTCGAAGGTGCACTTGACGTCCGCCGAGGTGAACGGCTTGCCGTCATGCCATTTGACGCCTTGCTTCAGCTTGAAGGTGAGCTTCTTGCCGTCGCCGCTCCAGGCCCAGCTTTCGGCGAGGTCTGGCACGATCGAATCGACGCTGTTCTGCGCCACGTCCTGCTTGAACATGACGAGATTGTTGAACACAGGCATGAAGGGGACGTTGACCGAATAGGTCGCGCCTTCATGGATCGAGGCGCTGCCCGGGCTGTCCCGGTGATACATCTTCAGGATGCCGCCCTGCTTCGGCTCCGCCGCCGATGCACCCTCGTAAGCCGGCAGCAACAACAACACTGCGACGGCAAGCGCTTGCACGCTCCGCATGGTGTCCCCTCCAAAATTGTTCGGTCTCAATCGGGCCGATTGGCCGGGACGATAGCATGACAACGCGTCCCCGCAACCAGCCAAGCCGATGTAGAAATTGGTAATTCGAACTACGGAAAAGTCCGTGCGGCGGAACTTGTGGCGATTTTCTCGCGATGTGAAAGAAATCCGCAACTCCGTCGCGGCGTGGTTGTGGCCCGCGCTCGAACGCATGCCGCGCGTGACGATGACGCAGTGCACCACGCGCCGAGTTCATGATTTCTCACCCGGTCACGCGTCTCACACGATCCGCGAGGTCTTGTTGCCCCAGTAGCGGTCGCGCAGCAGGCGCTTGTAGAGTTTTCCGGTCGGCAGGCGCGGCAATTCCGCCTCGAAATCGATCGAGCGCGGCACCTTCTGCCGCGACAGCGACTGGCTGCAGAACGCGATCAGTTCGTCGGCCAGATCCTGATCCGGCGAGACCCCCGGCATCGGCTGCACCACCGCCTTCACCTCCTCGCCGAGATCCGGATTGGGCACGCCGAACACCGCGGCATCGGCGATCTTGGGGTGGGTGATCAGCAGGTTCTCGCATTCCTGCGGATAGATGTTGACCCCGCCGGAGATGATCATGAACGTGGCGCGGTCGGTCAGGTAGAGATAGCCGTCGTCGTCGACATAGCCGACGTCGCCGACCGTGCTCATGCTGCCGTCGGCCGAGCGGGCCTCCTGCGTCTTGCCGGGCTCGTTGAAGTATTCGAACGGTGTGGCGGTCTTGAACCACACCGTTCCCGGCGTGCCGATCGGGCAGGGCTGCATGTTCTCGTCGAGAATATGCAGGTCGCCGAGCAGCACCTTGCCGACGGTGCCGCGATGGGCGAGCCATTGCACGCTGTCGCAGGCGGTGAAGCCGAGCCCTTCGGTCGCGCCGTAATATTCGTGGATGATCGGCCCCCACCATTTGATCATGTCGTCCTTCACGGCGGCCGGGCAGGGCGCGGCGGCGTGGACCGCGATCTCGAGCGAGGAAAGATCATATCGCTGGCGCACGTCCTCCGGCAGCTTCAGCATGCGCGAGAACATCGTCGGCACCAGTTGCGTGTGCGTGATGCCCCATTTCGGGATCAACGCGAGATACTGTTCGGGGTCGAACTTCTCCATGATGATGGCGGTGCCACCCATCTTGATCGTGAGGTTGACGGCGGCCTGCGGCGCTGAATGGTAGAGCGGCGCGGGCGACAGGTAGACCATGCCCTCGCGGTACTGCCAGATTCTCACCAGGAAATCGAACAGCGGCAGTTGCTGATCGGCCGATAGTTCCGGCAGTGGGCGCAGGATCCCCTTCGGGCGGCCCGTGGTGCCCGAGGAATACAGCATCGCAGTGCCGACGCACTCGTCGGCAATTGGGGTTCTCGGCATGCCAGCCGTTGCATCCTGCAGGCCGACGATGCGATCGCTTTCGCTCTCGCCATCGGCGACGATGCAGAGTTCGACCCTGGGGCATTCCCTCAATGCCTCGCGCGCGACGTCCAGTTTTTCCCTCGACGTGATCAGGATACGCGACTGGCTGTTGGTCAGGATGTAGGCCAGTTCGCCCGCGGTCAGATAGGAGTTCACGCATGTATAGTAGAGCCCGCTGCGTTCGCCGGCGCCGCAGGCCTCAAGGTAGCGGCTGTTGTTCTCCATGAAGATCGAATAGTGGTCGAGCCGCTTCAGGCCGCGGTTGCGAAACAGGTGCGCCAGCAGGTTGGAGCGCGCGTCCAGTTCGCGGTAGGTCACCGCTTCGCCTGATGACGCCATGATGAAGGCGGGTTGAAGCGGACGAAGATTCACATGCTTGCCGGTATACATATTGGCTTCGATCTCCCTACGCGGCCATATCCAGAATCTCGCGCACGTCTGCCGGTCCCTCGATCCTGCGCGGGTTGCGCGGCACCCACGGCGTCGCCATCGCCTGCTGCGCGATGCGGTCGAAATGCTCAGGACCAACCTTGACCTCGCGCAGGCTGCGCGGCATGCCGAGCCCGCGAATGAAATCGTCGAGCACGTCGCCGGCATCGTCGTTCGTCCGTCCCATCGCGGCGGCCACCAGCGCCTGCCGCTCCGCATTGACGGATTTGTTCCAGCGCATCACCGACGGCAGCATCACGCAGGATGTATGGCCATGCGGCACGCCGAACTCGGCGCCGAGCACGTAGCCGATGCCGTGGCTGGCGCCCATCGGCACGCCCGAGGCCAGCGGCCCGGTCGAAAGCCAGGTCCCGATCTGGCAATCCATCCGGGCGTCGAGATCGCCGGCATCGGCCTTCACCCGCGGTAATGCCTGCGCCAGCATCGACAGCCCCTTGAGCGCCTGGGCGTCGCCATAGGGGTGCGCCTCGCGGGAGCAGATGCCCTCGACGCAATGATCGACGGCGCGAATGCCCGTCGACAGCCACAGCCATTCCGGCGTGTGCGACCCGAGCCAGGGATCGAGGATTGTCGCGCGCGGCATCAGCAGCGGATGGCGCAGCGCTTCCTTGACCTTGGTCTTCTCGTTGGTGACGCCGGCCGTGGCCGAGAATTCGCCGCCGGCGATCGTAGTCGGCGCGCTGATCTGGCGGACGGTGGGTGGTTTGAGCTGCGGCAAGGCGCCGCGCCCGGCCCTGATCCGGTCGATGTCGTCGGGGTCTCGAATATCGTTGGCGAGGCAGAGTTGCACCGCCTTGGCCCCGTCGGTGATGGAGCCGCCGCCGACGGTGACGATGAGATCGGCATCCGCGGCGCGGGCCTGCTCGCTGGCGGCGATGACCGCCGTACGCGGCGTGTGCGGCGGCATCGCATCGAACGTGCCGACGCAGCGCGGCCCGATGGCGCGGCGGATGTTCTCGATCACGTCGGTTTCGCGGTTGAGCGTGCCGCTGACCATCAGAAACGCGCGTTTCGCGCCCAGCCGGTTCATTTGCTCGACGATCGCCTCGGATGCCGGTCGTCCGAACACGACCTCGTCCATGGCGCCGAATACGACACGCCCAGTATGCACGCTTGTCCTCCCCGGGACTGCCGGCTTTGTTGCCGGCCCTGGCTCCATCGGAACCTTGGCCCCAAGGTTAGCGGAGGAAATCCGGGACGTCATGCCCCAAGATGGTGCTGTGCTGGATGCGGCTTTGCCGAAGAGCCTGCCCGGTTCGCCCGCCGAGCGCTGGCGAGTGCAAGCCGACGGCGCGGCGTCTACACTGCGGAATCACGATTTTGTCATGCTTTGCCGGGAGAGTTGGTCACCTCGCCGTTGCACCATCGGGGTAGCCTATGGCCAATACTGTTGGACGTTTCGCGGCAGCATCTCCGGGCGCTATTTCCGATTGCTCGCAACGCGAGCATCATGGATGCATACCGTTTGTGCTTGATCCCTGCCGGTTCTTGACGAGACTGGGAGCCGATCACATCTGTGACCTCCACAATTTCTGAGGCGGCCATTTCCATCGATCGGGAAGTTGAGAATGCAGGGGGCATGGGATTGAGTACGACAGAGCCATTGCGACGCCCGGCCACGCTGGCAAGCGTCAGTTTCAATCTGCACCGCGGCCTCAAATGGTTGACGCCCGCGGCGGCGCTTGCGCTGGCCGCCTGCGGCGACCAGCCGCCGCAAGCGCCGGTTGCCGCAGCGCCGCCCGTGACGGTGGCCGAGCCGGTGAAACGCACCGTCACGGACTGGGATGAATTCACCGGACGTTTCGAGGCGGTCCAGGAAGTTGCGGTTCGCGCCCGCGTCGGCGGCTTCGTGACCAGCGTCCAATTTCGCGACGGCTCCATCGTCAAGACGGGCGACCTGCTCTACGTGATCGACGCCCGTCCGTTCGAGGCGGTCGCCGAGCAGGCCGACGGTCAGTTGGCCGATGCGCGGGCGAAGGCTGAACTCGCCAGGCGCGAACTCGACCGCGCTTTGACCCTGAACCAGACCCAGGCAGTATCGGACTCGATCGTCGACCAGCGCCGCCAGACCATGCAGGCGGCGCGCGCCGCCGAGATGCAGGCCGAAGGCGCGCTCAAGGCGGCCAAGCTCAATATCGAATTCACCCATGTGGTGGCGCCGATCACGGGCCGCATCAGCCGCCACCTCGTCACCCCCGGCAACCTCGTGCAGGGCAGCGACGGCGGTTCGACGCTGCTCACCTCGATCGTGTCGCTCGATCCGATCTATATCTATTTCGACGTCGACGAGGCAACTTACCAAAGGAACAGCAAGCTCTGGTTCGAAGGCAAGCGGCCGAGTTCGCGCGATACGCCGAACCCGGTGCAGGTAACGCTGTCGGGCGAGACCAAGCCCTCGCATGACGGCAAGATGGATTTCCTCGACAACCGTCTCGACGCCTCGACCGGCACGCTGCGCAGCCGCGCGGTCATTCCGAACAGGGACCTCTCGATCCTGCCCGGACAGTTCGGCCGGGTGCGGATCATCGGCAGCGCGCCTTACGAAGCCCTGCTATTGCCGGATACGGCGATCGCCACCGACCAGTCGCGCAAGATCGTCTTCGTCGTCAAGGATGACAACACGGTCGAAGCGAAGCCGGTGATTCTGGGCCCGCTCGACGATGGACTGCGCGTGATCCGCGAGGGCCTGAAGCCTGAGGATCGCGTGATCGTCGACGGCCTGCAGCGTGCCCGCGTGGGCGCGAAAGTGACGCCGCAAACCGCGCAAGCCAAGCCGGCCGGTGGCAAGACATGAACCTCGGCCGGCTTTCCATCAACCAGCCCATCCTGGCGATGGTGCTGTCGATCGTGCTCCTGATCGTCGGCGCGATCGCCTACACCACGCTGCCGGTTTCGGAATATCCGCAAGTGGTGCCGCCGACGGTGGTGGTCACCACGCAATATCCGGGTGCTTCCGCGCAAACCGTTTCCGACACCGTCGCAGCACCGATCGAGCAGGAGATCAATGGCGTCGAGGACATGCTGTACCTCTACAGCCAGGCGACCTCGAACGGCCAGTTGACCATCACGGTGACGTTCAAGCTCGGTACTGACTTGGACAAGGCCCAGGTGCTGGTCCAGAACCGCGTCGCGATCGCGCAGCCGCGGCTGCCGCAAGAGGTGCAGCGCAACGGCGTCGTCACCCGCAAGAACAGCCCCGACATCCTGATGGTCGCGTTCATGCTGTCGCCGGACGACACGTTCGACCAACTCTACATCTCGAACTACGCGCTGCTGCAGGTCCGCGACCAGTTGCTCCGGCTCGACGGCGTCGGCGACATCCAGATTTTCGGCGCGCGCGACTATTCGATGCGGCTGTGGCTCGATCCCGAAATGATCGCGTCACTGGGAATGACCGCCGGCGAGGTGGTGGCGGCGATCCGCGCGCAGAACGTGCAGATCGCGGGCGGGCAGATCGCGGAACCGCCGATCTCCGACCGTGCCTTCTCGCCGAACCTCACCTTCACCGGCCGCCTGAAAGACCCGAAACAGTTCGAGGAGATCGTGGTCAAGGCCGGCGCCGACGGGCGCACGGTCAAGCTGCGCGACGTCGCGCGGATCGAACTCGGCGCGCTGGCCTATTCGACCAACAGCTTCCTGCTGCGGAAATCCGCCGTCGCCATGCTGGTGACGCAGCGGCCGGGCTCGAATGCGCTGGCGACCGCGAAGAACATCTCCACCACTTTGGAACGGCTGAAGACCAGTTTTCCGCGTGGGCTGGACTACAACATCGGCTACAACCCGACCGAATTCATTGCCCAGTCCGTCAGCGAACTGATCAAGACGATCTATGAGGCCATGGCGCTGGTCGTGATCGTGGTATTGGTATTCCTGCAGGGCTGGCGCCCGGCGATCATTCCCATCATTGCGATCCCGGTGTCGCTGGTCGGTACCTTTGCGGTGATGGCGGCGCTGGGCTTCTCGATCAATAACCTGACCCTGTTCGGCCTCGTGCTGGCGGTCGGCATCGTGGTCGATGACGCGATCGTGGTGGTCGAGAACGTCGAGCGCCATCTCGAACACGGCATGAGCCGCCGCGATGCGGCGCTGCGCACCATGGAAGAAGTGGGAAGCGCGTTGGTGTCGATCGCGCTGGTGCTGTGCGCCGTGTTCGTGCCGACCGCGTTTCTCGGCGGCATATCAGGGCAGTTCTTCCAGCAATTCGCTGTCACCATTGCGGTCGCGACGGCGATTTCCTGCTTCTGCTCGCTGACGCTGTCGCCGGCGCTGGCCTCGCTGATCCTGCAGCCGCATGCCGACAAGCGGCCGCCGGCAAGCTGGAATTTCGTCGCGCGCGGTTGGGATTGGTTTACTGGCTTGTTCAATCGCGGGTTCGACCGGCTGGCGCATGGCTATGGCCGCACTGCGAACTTCGTGATCCGGCACTCCGTCGTCATGCTGCTGGTCTATGCGGCACTGATCGGCAGCGCCGGATGGCTGCTGGTGACCACGCCGCAAGGCTTCATACCGGCGCAGGATCGCGGTTACGTCATCGTCTCGGTGCAGTTGCCCGGTGCGGCATCGCTGGCACGAACCACCGAGGTGGTGCGCGAGATCGAGCGCATCGCGCTCGACACGCCCGGCATCATTCGCGTCGCAGCCTTCGCAGGCTTCTCGGGCGCAACCCGAACGCAGGCCAGCAACGCTGCGGCGCTGTTCCCGGTGTTCGAAGACGCGGAGGAACGCCACAAAAAGGGCCTGTCGGCCGATGCGGTCGCCAATGAGCTGCGCAAGCGGTTGGCCAGCATCCAGGGCGCCTTCATCATCGTCATCCCACCGCCCGCGGTTCCCGGCATCGGCACCGGCGGCGGCTTCACCATGCGCATCCAGGACCGCCAGGGCCGCGGCTCCGAATTGCTGGCGGCTGCGACCGATGAACTGGTCGGTGCCGCGCGCAAGGCGCCCGGCCTGACCCAGGTGTTCTCGCCGTTCTCGGCCAACACGCCGCAACTGTTCGTCGACATCGATCGCGTCAAGGCGCAGAAGCTCGGTGTGCCGATCGCTGGTATCACCGACACGATCCAGATCTATTTCGGTTCGTCCTATGTCAACGACTTCAATCTGTTCGGGCGCACCTACCACGTCACGGCGCAGGCCGACCTTCCGTTCCGGAAGGAGAGTGCCGACCTTGCGCGGTTGCGTACCCGGAACGCGGCCGGCGACATGGTGATGCTCGGCAGCGTCGTGGACTTCAAGGACATCTCCGGCCCGGATCGCGTCGCGCGCTACAATCTCTATCCGGCTGCCGAGTTGCAAGGCGACACGTTGCCGGGGACCAGCTCGGCGACCGCCATCAACACCATGAAGAAGCTCGCCGAGGACACGCTGCCGAGCGGCTTCGATTTCGAGTGGACGGACCTCTCATACCAGCAGGTGACCGGCGGCAGTGCCGGCCTGCTCGTGTTCCCGATCTGCGTGCTGTTCGTGTATCTGGTGCTGGCGGCGCAATATGGTTCCTGGAGCCTGCCGTTCGCGGTCATCCTGATCGTGCCGATGTGCCTCTTGGCCGCGACCATCGGCGTGCGGATCATGGGGCAGGACGTCAACATCCTGACCCAGATCGGCTTCGTCGTGCTGGTGGGGCTGGCGGCCAAGAACGCCATCCTGATCGTCGAGTTCGCGCGCGATATCGAGCTCGAAGGCAAGGCGCGGCTGGAGGCCGTGATCGAAGCGTGCCGGTTGCGGCTGCGGCCGATCCTGATGACGTCGTTTGCGTTCATCCTCGGCGTGCTGCCGCTGGTGATTTCCTCGGGCTCGGGCTCGGAGATGCGCCAGGCGGTCGGCGTCGCCGTGTTCTTCGGCATGATCGGCGTGACGCTGTTCGGCCTGGTGTTCACGCCGATCTTCTACGTCCTCGTCCGCAACCTGGCGGACGGGAAGGGCAAGAAGCCGGCCGCGGCGTAAGTAAGGTCGAACAATTGCCTCTGCCGTCATTCCGGGGCGCGCGAAGCGCGAACCCGGAATCCACCTCACGACATGCGATGCTGCCCGATGGATTCCGGGTTCGATGCTGACGCATCGCCCCGGAATGACGGATAGGATTTTGGCACGCCTCGCCTTCACGAGTTCCCACTACTTTTGGCTGATCCGAAATGGATGGGCAGGTGCGGGGTTATTGAATAGTGTCGTCAGGTTCCACTGACAAAAAAATCCGGGAGAAAAAAATGAAGTCGGGATTGTTGGCCGCCGTTGCGGCGGGTTGTCTTTTGCTCACAGCGCCTGCGTCGGCGCAGGGCGTCAAGATCGGCATTCTGAACGACCAGTCCGGTGTCTACGCCGATTACGGCGGCAAATGGTCGGTCGAGGCCGCCAGGATGGCGATCGAGGATTTCGGCGGCGAGGTGCTGGGCCAGAAGATCGAACTCGTCTCCGCCGACCACCAGAACAAGCCGGATCTCGCCGCCGCCATTGGCCGGCGCTGGTATGAGGTCGAGGGCGTCGACATGATCACCGAGCTGACGACCTCCTCGGTTGCGCTCGCCATCCATGAACTCTCGAAGCAGATGAAGAAGATCGACATCGTCGTGGGTGCTGCAACATCGCGCCTCACCGGCGATGCCTGCCAGCCTTACGGCTTCCACTGGGCCTACGATACGCACGCGCTGGCGTTCGGCACCGGCGGCGCGCTGGTGGAATCCGGCGGCGATAGCTGGTTCTTCATGACGGCCGACTACGCCTTCGGCCATGCGCTCGAAAAGGACACCAGCGATTTCGTCAAGGCCAAGGGCGGCAAGGTGCTGGGCGCGGTCCGCATTCCCCTCAACACCGCGGACTTTTCCTCGTTCCTGCTGCAGGCGCAGAGCTCAAAGGCCAGGATCATCGGTCTCGCCAATGCCGGCCTCGACACCACCAACTCGATCAAGCAGGCGGCTGAATTCGGAATCGTCAAGAGCGGCCAGAAGCTTGCCGGCCTGTTGCTGACGCTCGCCGAAGTCCACGGTCTCGGCCTCGAAGCGTCGCAAGGCCTGGTGCTGACGGAAGGCTATTACTGGGACCGCGACGACAAGAGCCGCAATCTCGCCGATCGCTTCTTCAAGCGCACCGGCCGCATGCCGAACATGATCCAGGCCGGCACCTACTCGGCGACGCTGCAATACCTGAAGGCGGTGAAGGCGGCAGGCACCAAGGACACCGAGGCGGTGGCCAAGAAGCTGAAAGAGCTTCCGGTCAACGATGACTTCGCGCAGGGCGGCAAGGTCCTCGACAACGGCCGCATGGTGCACGACCTCTATCTGTTCGAGGTCAAGAAGCCGTCGGAGTCGAAGAAGCCCTGGGATTACTACAAGCAGCTGGCAGTAGTACCCGGCGACAAGGCCTTCCCGGCAGCAAAGGACTCAGGCTGCCCGCTGGTGAAGTGAGTGGCACGCTCCCACCATCGTCGTCCCTGCGAACGCAGGGACCCATACGCCGCGGCCGGCGTAATGGGCACGGTCTAAGACGGCTTCGCTTCAACAAGTCACAACGGCAATCGACCAACGCAGCGCACTATCTCGCCCCATCGATAGATCACGCGGTATGGGTCCCTGCGTTCGCAGGGACGACCGGGCCCCATCCCACTTTGCATGGGGTTGTTTTCGATATTCTGTGCCCGGACGGCTCAATAGCCCGTCATTTCCAGATACCCCACCCCGGCATGGCTGCCGGAAAAGCTGATCGGACCCTCCCAATAGGGGAAGCTCGTCCCCATCCAACTCCTGGCATTGAGCGGCGTGCACTCGATCGACAGCGCCATCTTCGGCACCGCGATGCGCCATGAAGTCGGGATTTTTCGGCCCTCGATCTCGGTGATGACCAGCGGTGTCATCGCGATGTCGGCAGTGGCGAGCAGTTCGGCCTTGCCGTCGGTTGCGATCCATTTGCCCGAACCGTAGTGCTGGCCGTCGTTCTGGCGCATCCGGTACAGCATCAGCTTGTCGCCGCTATTTAGATGCAGCGAGAGCCAGTCCCATCCGCTTTGATCCGACGCCAGCGGCTGGCTGCTCCACTCGCGGTCGAGCCAGGCCTGTCCGGTGACATCGACCGGCTTGTCGTCGATGACGATGCTGCCCCTCGCCGCATAGTGCGGCTGGCTGTAATAGTACGAGGCCTGCTCGCGCAGCGATTTCCGGCTGTAGCCGCCGTCGCCCTGCAGCACCAGCGGGCGGTCCGCATCGAGGCGCAGCGTGTAGCTGAAATCGCTGCCGGACGCGCTCAGCCGGAGCGGTGCGACATTTGTGTCATTCATCGCATCGAGGGAGCGCATCTCCCAATTGTCGATCCAGGCGCGAAACGGCGCGGCCTCGACGCCGGCCTGGCCGACGCCGCCGCGTGCGAAGGCCTGACTGACGCGATGCGTATCGGCCCGCGTCACCGCCGCGTGGCCCATCCATATCTGCTGGTTGGCCCAGCCTTCCCGCGGCGGCCCGGCGGCGATGGCCTGGCGAAACAGCGTCCACTGCGCGCCATAGGCGGTCCCGTTATTGTCAGCGAGATTGGCCGTCACGTACCACCATTCGATGCGAAAATCAGGATGCGGACCGTGATCGGCGGGGAATGCAAACGTCCTCCCGGGAACCACCGCCGCAAATCCGTCGGCGCTCTCGCCGAGCCCGGCGAAGCCTTGCGCAAGGGCCTTGCCGCCGAGGCCTGTGAGGAGTGCGCCGCCGATGAAGCCGCGGCGGGTGATGTGGGCGCTAGCGTTCATTGGCAAACACCCTGATCAGGCTCGCCGGCTGCATGCGCGCCAGTCTGATGACGGGCAGTGCCGCCGCTGCGAATGCAGCCGCCAGCGCGACGCCGACCAGCCAGAGCAGTTGCATCGGGAAGACGTGAAACGGCAGCCGCCAGCCGAACGCCTTGACGTTGACGATCGCGAGCAGGCACCACGCCACCAGCAATCCCAGCGGAAGCGCCAGCATGGTGGTGATCAGCGCCACCGACATCGTTTTCAGGAGCTCGATGCCGGCGAGTTGCCGCCGCGTGATGCCGATCGCCCACAGCGGCGCCAGTTGCGGCAGTCGCGAGTTGGCCAGGGTCAGCAGGCTGGTCAATAGCGCAACGCCGGCGACGCCCAGCGTGAAGGCGTTCAGCGCCGCGGTCACCGCAAAGGTGCGGTTGAAGATCCGGGTCGATTCCGCCTTCATCGTCGCCTGATCGGCGACGCTGCGATCGTCGAGCCCGAACGTTTCCTGCAGCGCCGAGATCAGCGCGGGAATTTTCGGCGGCGCGACCCGCAAGCCCATGCGTGTCAGCGGCACCTCCGGAAAGCGCCGCGTCAGCGCCGCGAAGTTGACCGTGATCGCGCCCTTCGGGTTGCCATAGTCGGCATAGATGCCGACCACCCGGAGCGGCCAGTTCCCGCCCGGCGCGGGAACGTCGATCTGGTCGCCAACCCCGAGTTTCAGGCGACGTGCCAGTTGCTCGCTGACAAGGGCCGTATCGCCGGGACGCAGCTTGTTCCAGGGATTGTCGGCCGACTGCAGCAGCGGCCAGTTGTCCCGGTAGGTCGCATGATCGGGTAGGCCCAGCACTTCGATCGGCGCGCCGCCCAACTGCGTATCGGCGCGGCCGCCGGGCAGGATCGCCTCGACCTCGGGTCGCTCGCGCAGCCACGCCTTGATCTCGGTCGCCTGCGCATCGTTGGCGGCGCTGATATAGACATCCGCCGCCAGCCGGCCGTCGAGCCAGACCAGGAAGGTGCGGCTGAAACTCTCGACCATGGTGGAGACGCCGACATTGACCGCCAGCGCAAGCAGCAGCGCCATCAGGGCGAGCGAAAGGCCCGATAGCTGCTGCCGGCTGTCGGCCCAGAACCAGACGTTGAGCGGCTGCCGTGCATGCCGCTGACCGAACGACAGCACCAGTTCAAGAAACGTCGGCAGTATCAGCGCCGCGCCCAGCATCAGTGCCGCAAGCACGGCAAATCCCGAAATCAGGGAATCGCCGAACCACAGAAATCCTCCGGCGGCAGCAAACGCGACAAGCGCCAGCGCGCTCTGGTACGTCAGCCAGCGCCGCTGCGCCTGTTGCCACGCATAAGGCTGGGCGGTGGCGAGCAGCGGCATCCGCAGCGCTTTGGTCAGGCTGGCCGCTGCCGCAGCGAGCGCCCCGAGAATACTGATCGCAATGCCGGCGAACCACCATTGCGGCTTCAGCGTCAGTTGTCCCGGGATCTGCGCGCCGTACAGTCCGCGCAGCGATGCGGCGACGTCGGGCAGCAGCACTGCTGCGATGAAATAGCCGCACACTAGCCCGATCAGTCCTGCGACCAGCGCCAGCGACACCAGTTCGACGACCAGCACGGCGTTGAGCATCCGCGCCGAGACGCCGCAGGCGCGCAGCGTGCGCAGGATGGGCAGGCGCTGCTCGAAGGCGAGCCCAATCGCCGAGTTGACGATGAACAGCCCGACAAAGAACGACAGCAGCCCGAACGCGGTCAGGTTGAGGTGAAAGCTGTCCGTGAGGCGTTCGAGGTCGGTCTCTGCGCTGGGTTCGATCAGGCGCAACCTGTCGCCGGTGACGTTTTCGAGCGAGGCGCGCTTGCCCGTCGCCTTGCCGATCAAAAGGCGCGAGAGTTGATCCGGCATCTTCAACAGGTCTTGCGCGATGCCGATGTCGACGACCAGCACGCCCGGCGCCAGTTCCGGCTGGACGCGAAGTGGCGGCAGCATCGCGCCGCCATGGGCCTGGGGTCGCGTGCCCTCGGTGAGCTTGAGGTCGGACAGCGTCTCCCGTGCCACCAGCATTTCGCCGGGTGGCATCATGAAGGATCGCAGATCGTTCTTGCCGACCGCGGGCGCGTTGCCGACTTCCATCGGAAGCGTCACCGGCTCGATGCCGAGCAGGCGGAACGAGCGTCCGTCGATCTGGATGCGCCCTTCGAGCATCGGTGAGACCGACCAGCCCGCGCGGCGCAGGTCGACGAACAGTTGCTGCGGGAAGGTCGCACTGTTATGGCCGACCAGCATGGCTGTGCGCGTGCCGCCGAAGGTGGCGGCGGCGCGATCGTAGGAGGTGCGGGCCTGCTGGTTGAGCGCCTGCACGCCACTCCACAGCGCGGTCGCTGAGATCAAGCCGATCAGCAGGGTCGCCAACTGCATCGGATGCCGGCGCCAGTGGCTCAGCAGCACGGCGAGCGTCCACAGCGCGCGTTTCACGCGATCACTCCCGCATGAAGGTTGACCTGCCGGTCGAGCGTAGCCGCAAGCCGCGCGCTGTGCGTCACCATCAGGAAGCCGCAGCCGCTGCGCGTCACCAGATCGCGGGCCAGCGCCAGCACCTCGTCCGCAGTGTCCTCGTCGAGATTGCCGGTCGGCTCGTCGGCGAGCAGTAGCAGCGGCTTGATCGCCAGCGCCCGGCCGATCGCGACGCGCTGCTGCTGGCCGCCGGACAATTGCTCGGGATAGCGTTTGAGGAGATGGCCAAGCCCTAGCCGCTCCACCAGTTCGCTATGCCAGGCGTCGTCGTGGCGGCCGGCGATGCGCGACTGGAACACGAGATTGTCTTCGACGGTCAGGCTCGGGACCAGGTTGAATTGCTGAAACACCAGGCCGAGACGGTCACGCCGCAACTCCGCTCGGCCGGCATCGTCGAGTAGGGTGACCGGCGCGTCGGCCAGCCTGATCTCGCCGCTATCGGCGGCATCCAGTCCGGCAATCAAATGCAGCAGCGTGCTCTTGCCGCTGCCGGATTCACCCGTGAGCGCGACGCTCTCGCCTGCTGCGACCGTCAGGTTCACCCCGCGCAGCACCGCGACCACTTCGCCTGCGGCGCGGTAGCTCTTGGTCAGACCGGTTACGCGGAGCACGTTGGGACTGCCGTTGGTCATGCGCGACGATGGACCGATCTGACCATGAAAATCCCCTGATACGATGGCATGCAACATAACAGCACCATCACGCGAGATCACGGTTTCAATCGCGGTATGGCGCGACCGTGATCCGGTTGCAGCGCGATCTCACGGCAACAGCTGGCCGGACATCCGCAATTCCCCGGTTGCCTTGGCTGGGAACCCTTGTACCATCCCGCCCGGCCGACTTCACAGAGCCTGCAAAGAAGCTAGACGGGGAGAGCAGCCATGACCGCGCAGGCGACGCCCAAGGAAACGCCGACGGGCGCCTGGAAGATCACGTTTCTCCTCTTCCTGTTCATGCTGGTGAACTTTGCCGACAAGATCGTGGTCGGCCTCGCCGGCGCGCCGATCATGGACGAATTGAAACTGACGCCGGAGCAGTTCGGCTTTCTCGGTTCATCGTTCTTCTTCCTGTTTTCGATCTCGGCCATCGTGGTCGGCTTCATCGTCAACCGCGTCGACACCCGCTGGGTGCTGCTGGCGATGGCGGTGATCTGGTCGGTGGCGCAGTTTCCGATGGTCGGCACGGTCAGCTTCACCACGCTGGTCATTTGCCGCATCATTCTTGGCGCCGGCGAGGGGCCGGCGTTCGCTGTGGCCGCGCATGCGCTCTACAAGTGGTTTCCCGACGAGAAGCGCACGCTGCCCACCGCCATTCTTTCGCAGGGGTCGGCGTTCGGCGTGATCCTTGCGGTGCCGGCGCTGAACTGGATCATCGTCAATCACAGCTGGCACTACGCGTTCGGTGCGCTCGGAGTCGTTGGCCTGATGTGGGCGGCAGCGTGGGTGTTCATGGGCAAGGAGGGCCCGCTGGTCAGTACCGCCGCAACGCTCGCTGCCGAACAGCGCATTCCCTATTTCCAGCTTCTGACCTCGCGAACCTTCATCGGCTGCTGTGCCGCCACCTTCGGCGCCTATTGGGCGCTGTCCCTCGGATTGACCTGGTTCACGCCGTTCATCGTCAAGGGACTGGGCTTCTCGCAAATAGATGCAGGCTGGATTTCGGTGCTGCCCTGGGTGTTCGGCGCGGCCATCGTACTGCTGACGGGCTGGATATCGCAGGTGATGCTGACGCGCGGCTACACTACGCGTGGCGCCCGTGGCGTGCTGGGGTCCGTGCCGCTGATCGTCGGCGGAGCGATCCTTGCCGTGCTGCCCTACGTCGACGGCGCGGGATGGCAGATCGCGTTTCTCGTCGTTGGTTCCGGACTTTGCGGTTCGATCTACGTGGTCTGTCCGCCGATGCTCGGAGAGTTCACCCCGGTACAGCAGCGCGGTGCCGTGATCGCGATCTATGGCGCGATCTATACGCTCGCAGGAATGATCGCGCCGTTCGTGATGGGCGCCGTGATCCAGAATGCGGCGGTGCCGCTCGACGGCTACATGACCGGCTTCACGATCAACGCCGTGATCATGGCCGCGTCGGGTCTCTTGGGGCTGCTGCTGCTCTGGCCCAACACCGAGCGCAAGCGGCTGATGGCCCAGCAGGCGGTGCAGCCGAAATTCGCGTAACCAGATAACAACTCTTTCGTCGTCCCGGCGAACGCCGGGACCCATAGACACTGATGTTGATTGTTTAAGCGAGACGTTTGCCACGTCGCCATGAACGAGAGGCCGCGGCGTATGGGTCCCGGCTCAAGGCCGGGACGACACCGTCATTGGATTCTCTAACTCGCCGCTGCGTCCAGTTGCGGCTTTGAACCCTGCGTTCCACGCACCAGCCTGCCTGGGCGTGCGCCGGTGGCCTTGCCGCCACGCTGCGTCACCACACCTGAGACGATGGTGGCGTCGTAGCCGTCGACCTGCTGCATCAGGCGGCGGCCGCCGACCGGAAGGTCGTAATGCACCTTCGGCGGATGCAGGTGCAGTTTGTCGTAGTCGATCACGTTGACGTCAGCCTTGAAGCCCGGGGCGATCACGCCGCGATCGTACAGGCCGACCGAGAGGGCGGTCTTGCGCGACTGCGCTGCCACCACGAACGGGATCGAGAGTTTTTCGCCGCGGCTGCGGTCGCGGGTCCAGTGCGTCAGCAGATAGGTCGGGAAGCTGGCGTCGCAGATGATGCCGCAATGCGCGCCGCCGTCGGAGAGGCCCGGTACGGCGCTGGGCTCGCGCAGCATCTCGTGGACCGCATCAAGATTGCCGTCGGCATAGTTGAGGAACGGCACATAGAGCATGCCGCGGCCCTCGTCCGTCAGCATGGCGTCGTAGGCGAGTTCTTCCGGCTGCCGGCCCTGGCGGCGGGCCTGCGGACCGAGCGCGTTTTCCGGCGGCTGTTCATAGTCCGGCGGATTGCCGAGCAGATACATCTTGTCGTAGTTCGGCCGGAAGAACAGCGGATCGTCGGTCGCCGTCGCGGTCTCACCCAGGATGGCCGCGCGCACTTCGGGCCGACGCAGATGCGTGAGCCGTTCAGCCAGCGGGAGGTTCGCGATCGCGCGATAGCTCGGATGCGTCTGGAACGGATTGCGCGACAATTCGAGCCCGAGCAGGAGCCCGACGGGACGCGCGGCAATTTGCGTCGTGATCGACAGGCCGCGGGCGGCGGCTTCGTTGATGGTGTCCATGGTGTGGCGCCAGCGCCGCGGCGCCTTGTCGGCCTGGGCGACGGAGAACGAGATCGGGCATTTGGTGTTCTCGGCGACCCGCAGCATCATCGGCAGATCTTCGTGCACGGTACTCTGGTCGAGCACGAATTGCAGCACGCTGCGGCCGACGCCGTGCATCGCCGCCGCAATCGCGGTCAATTCATCTTCGCCCGCTTTCAGCGTCGGCGTGTAGTCGCCGGTCGAGGTGCGGTGGTTCAGGGTGCGCGAGGTCGAAAAGCCCAGTGCGCCCGCGCGGACGGCGTCTCCGGCGAGCGCCGCCATCGCCTTGTTGTCCTCGGGCGTTGCCGGGTCGCGGCGCGCGCCGCGCTCGCCCATCACGTAGACGCGCAACGCCGCGTGCGGCAATTGCGCGCCGATGTCCATGTCGAAATTCCGCTTCGACAGCCAACCCATGTAATCCGGAAAACTCTCCCAGGCCCAGGGAATGCCGGCGCTCAGTACCGGCTCTGGAATGTCCTCGACGCCTTCCATGAGCTGGATCAGCCTGAAATGATCGGCCGGGCGGCACGGTGCAAAACCGACGCCGCAATTGCCCATGATCGCCGTGGTGACGCCGTTCTGCGACGACGGCGTAATGTCCTGGCTCCAGGTCACCTGGCCGTCATAATGGGTGTGGACGTCGACGAAACCTGGCGCGACCAGTTTGCCCTTGGCGTCGATCTCTTCCTTGCCGGTTCCCGCCACCTTGCCGACTTCGGTAATGCGGCCGTTTGTGATGGCGACGTCGGCTTCGAACAGTTCGCCGCCCTTGCCATCGGCAATGTTGCCGCCGCGAATCACGAGGTCGGGGGTCGAGGTCATGGCTTTCCATCCCGGGTCTGGTTTTGTTGCCGCATCATCTGACGTTCGCAGATGCAGTCAACCGCCGGGATCGAGGCTCAGGAATGCATTAGGTCCTTGCCGCGGCCTCCGATGAGCGTTCCGACGGGCCCTGCGGCTTGCGATCGGTCACCAGCGCCAGCAGCACCGTCATGACCATGAAGATGACGGAGGCGCCGAATACCCAATGCGGCATATTCTGGTCCATGATCCAGCCGAACAACAACGGGCTGAGAATACCGCTGAAATTGAAGCCGGTGGAGACGATGCCGAAGGCCCGGCCGGCGGCGCCCGGAGGTGCGGCGTTGCGGACCAGCATGTCGCGGGAAGGCGCGATGACGCCGCCGAGGAACCCGGCGATGCCCATCGCCGCGGTCAGCACCAGCGAGGGCAGCGTGGTCGTTGCAATCACCAGCATGATGACCGCATTGATTCCGAAGCAGGCGGCGGCGACCTGTCCGTGGCGCGTGGTGCGGTCGGCCAGATAGCCGCCAGCCAGCACGCCGGCGGCACTGGCGCCGAGGAACGCGGTCAGCGCGATGTTGGCGGCCGAGAAGGTCACGCCATAGCCGCTCATCAGCGCGACGACACCGAAATTGCTGATGCCGGCGTTGGAGAGGCCCAGCAGCATGAAGAAGATCGTCAGCATGATGATCGCGGGCGTGATGACGCTCTGCTTCGGCGCGGCGCCGCCGTCCTGCTTGCGATCGGCCGAACTCGCATCGGGAATGCCTGCGATCATCAATCCAAGCGCCACCACCGGGCCGACGGCGCCGGCCACGATCAGTGCGCCGAGGCCTCCGACCGATGCGACGAGCGCTGCCATGATCGCCGGTGCTACTGCGCCGCCGAGGAAGCCCGCAAAGGTGTGGATCGAAAACGCGCGGCCCATCCGCGCTTCATCCATGTGCGTGGACAGGATCGCGTAATCGCAGGGGTGATAGACGCTGTTGGCGAGCCCGAGCAATGCAGCACAGACGATCAGCGACGTGTAGCTCAAATGCATGCCGAGCATGATCAGCGCGAGGCCGCCGACGGTGAGCCCGATCAGCAGGACTTTCCGCGCGCCGATATGGTCGGCGAGATAGCCGATCGGCGCCTGCGTCAGGCCGGACACCACGCCGAAAACCGTCAGCGCAAAGCCGAGCTCGATATAACCGACGCCCAGCTGCGCCTTCAGGAACGGAAACAGCATCGGCAGCACGAACAGATGGAAATGGCTGACCCAATGCGCCGCCGAGATCGCCGCGAGCGTGCGCAGCGCGCTATCCGCCTTGCTGTCCGTCTTGGCTTGTTGCGGTGCGGCCAGAATATCGACCATGTCGGCTCGGAACCCCGTAATGCGTAACGCCCGGCAAGGGCTGCGCCGAAAATAGAGGCAAGCCGTTATTTGTCCATGAATGCCGATGCATAGCTGCCCCGGCGGAGGGCAGGGATGCGCTACTGAAAACTCACTTTTCGTCATGGCCGGGACAAGGCCGGGCATGACGAAAACGTCCGATTTCACTGGCTGCTTTTCGAGCCAAACTCTCACAAGCCTTCCGCAGCGCTACAACGGCTCGTCGTCGTCGCCGTGGCGGTCCTGCTTTGGCGTCGCGATGTCGCCGTCCTCGTAATCGTCGTCCTCGACCGGAACGTGCTCCGGTTTCTTCGGCTTTTCGTTGTCCGTTTTCGGAGGCTCGCTCTTCCTGCCAGTTCCGTTCATCTCTTGCCTTTATCTCCGGCTGAATCGGCGTTTGCCCTGCGTGCCGATTCGGGGTAACCGCATGATCTAGATCAACACCGCGTTTGGCCGGCATTCTAACGCTGGCCATTCGAACTTTCCTGCCCTTTTTGCGGCGTTCAGTCCAAGGGGCCCTCACATGGAGCAAGAATGAAGAAGCCCCGCATCGCGGCGGACGAACCGCAGCCGCGCAAAATTATCCGGGCGGACAAGGCGCCGACCAGCGGCTACTCGCTGGTGGTGGACGGACATTTCAAATCGCATCACGACACGGTGGAGGCAGCCGAAGAAGCCGGCATGGCCTTGAAGAATCGATTCCAGATGCTTCAGGTGCAGGTCTACGACGCCGAAAACAAGACGCGATCGCTGATCGATTGGCCGGGCCCGGCGTAAAAAAGGTCGTCAAATTCGATCGCCGAATCTCAGGTTCGGCGTCCACCATTCTGCTGACTCGCGAGCCACTCGGATAGCGCCGGCGCTTTCTTGTCCGGCGCCTTCGTCTTGGCGCGGACCTTCTTGGCTGTTTCGGCGCGCGGCGGTTCGGCCGCTTCGCGCGCAAGCCGCAACGCTTTCAGCCTCGCCATATTGTCGAGCACGGCCTTGGAGGCGGCGTCGCGCTCGGTCTTGCCTTGATCACGATCTCCTTTGGACATCTCAGGTCAGCCCCTTTTCGCCGTCTTGGCCTTGGCCTTGACCTTCGGTTCCGGCGGATTTTCGCGGTCGGCCGCTTCCTTCGCCAGACGCAGCGCGCGCAGCTTCTCGGTCCGCTTGCGGATCGCGACGTCAGCGGCCGCGATCTCGGCCATCGCCTTGATGCCCTCGACTTCCTGGTCGCGTTTACGCTTGAGCCGAATTTCCTTCAGCTCGGCGGCGCTCTTTGGCTCATCGTCCATCTTATACCTCTGAAATCACGACTGTTATCGTCGAGCGATCTGGGGGCGGTTTACCACGGATCGGGCTCCGGAGGATGTAATTTTCGGTCAAAAAAGGCTCGCTTTTGGACCAAATCAGCCAGTGTGGTGAAGTGCGGCTTCGTCATCGGCCTCTTCGGAACTGGCTTGATCGAAATTCGCCAGCCAGGCGCCGAGCGTCGAGGACGCATGCCCTTCGGCTCTCATCTGGCGCAAGGCGATGCGGATGCTGGTGCGGCCGTGACGGTCGCCGGCAATCTCGCCAGGCGGTTCGCCGGCAAGCACCGCATCGATCACGCGCCGCTTGATCTTCAATGCGAGGGGATCGCCGCACGCGGCCATCATCTTCTGAAACGCATGGTGATGCATGGCCTCGAACGGCCGCTCCTCGCCCAGGGCATCGCGTGCGGGATGTGCCGGATAGAGGTGGGCGCAGGGAACAAGCCTTTCGGGAATGGGCTCCGTTGCGGGATGCGTCCGGCCGCTTTTCAGGAGCTTTGGCAATACATGCGTATGCGGCCCCTCCGGGCTCTTGCCCGATGGCGGCGGGATTGGCTGATAGACCTCGATGCGGCCGAGCCGGCTGATGAAGACGCGATGCGGATTGGCGGCGAGAATCATCCCCATTGCCGGATTGCCCGGCTCGAAGACGGCGCGGCCGGCGTGCTCGCGCAGCCGCGCGGCGAGGCTGCGGTCGCCGATACGCACGCAGAAATCAGCCTGCAGCGCACCGAGACCGAGATCGAACAGGATGGACTCGCGATCCTCCTCGCGCGCCGCGTCGTGGTCGGGGCCGATCTCCGTTAGCGCGGTGCGCCTGTTCATCGCGCAATCATCTTCAGGGAGGCAAAGCGCGACTCGCTGACTCCAGCCGGTTCTGGTGATGCCTTCGGATGCGAACGGCCGGCTGGCCGGATGAGGCGTGATGGCGATCCCGCCACGAGACGTCACCGCCGAAACGGCATGGTCCGACTGGACGAGGCGCACCGGCTCGTCGCGGTCACGCGAGAACTCGGCGATGGCGCCGAAGGTGCCGAGGCTCCACTGCGTATCCGGATTGGCGATTTCTCGCCGGAGCAGATCGATGGCCGCGGCGGTCATCGCGGCTTGCGCGGCAGGGTCGGTTTGGACATGAAAATGCATTCTCCCGGGCAGTATGCCCGAGAGAATATCGTTTCGTCAGATCAGGACAAGCCGGTCCGGCATCGAGCCGAACCGGCCATTTCGTTCAGAACGTGGCGCCGGCCTTGACCATGTAGGTCAGTCCGGGCAGCGGATAGGCCGAGAAGCGGCCGGGCGTAAATGAGCTGGCGACCGCATAGTCGTAGTACTGCGCATCGAACAGGTTGTTCGCGCTGACGGACCAGAAGAAGCGATCGTAGGCGCCGCTCAGTTTCAGGTCGACGGTCGCACTCGCGGGGATGCGGCGCTGGGTGTTGGCCTGGTCGTTGTCCATGATGCGCTCGCTCCAGGCGCGCACGGTGGCATCGAACACCAGATAGTTCTGCCAGATGTTCCAGGTTACGCCGCCGCTTGCGGTGTAATTCGATACCAGCGGGACGTCCTTGCCTTCGAACTCCCCTTCGCGAAACACGGCGCGGACGTAGGCCAGGCCGCCGCGCAGCAGCACGCTGTCGCTGACGCGCAGCGAGGCGCTGGTCTCGGAGCCGGTGCGGCGGGTCGGATCGAGATTGACGTTGTAGAACAGCGCCGGGATGAAATGGATCTCGTTTTCGAGGTCCATGTTGTAGATGCTCGATTGCATCTGAAATGCGCCGGCCTTGACGCGGAAGCCGCCTTCGATGTCGTGTGAGGTCTGGGTCTTCAGCCTGAAGTCCTGAGGCGGGGCCGGAAACGGTGCAAACGGCAGCAAGGGTCCGGAGGACACACGCTCCTCGACATTCGGCGTGCGGAATGCGTGCGCGGCGCGGCCGAATACCGAGAACACGTTGTTGAAACGATGTTCGAGACCCACGTGCAGCGCGTAGTTGGTTTCGCTGCTGTCGAGCGGAAGCGCTGCGGTTTCAAAGCCGAAGGTGCCAGGTGCGTTGGGATTCAGGTGGTCACGCGCGCTCAACCATGTGTTCTGAACGCGGGCTCCGTAGGAAATGTCGGTGGTGGGCAACAGGCCGATCGTATGTTGCCAGTAGCCGGCCAGCGATTGCTGCGACAGGTCGTAGACGTGGATCGGCTGCGCGCCCTTGAACAGCGGCCGGTCCGAATTGTAGGTGGCGTCGTAGTAATCGATGCCGGTCAGGATCTGCGACGGCACGCCGAACAGCGAGTTCTTGATGCTCAGGCGCGGCGTGATCGACCAGGTCTGCAGATGGCTGTCGACGTAGTTGAAGGGAATGGTCGGCAGCGTGCCGAAGAAGCCGGCCTGCTGCCTCTTGTCGCGGACGCCGCCGTCCACGATCAGGTCGACACCGTCGATGATGCTCTTGGTGAAGCCGGCCGTCGCGCTGGCGCCCTGCTGGTTGCCATAGTCGAACGGCGTGTTGGTGCCCTGGCGCTTGGTGACTAACTGGTCCAGCCCGATCGAGGGATCGACCGTGCGCCCGCCGGGGAAGCCGAGCTTTTGGTCGTCGCCGGTGACAGTCAGGAACGCCTTGAGGTCTGATGTCGTGTAGTTGAGGTTGCCGACGCCGTTCTTCTGGTCCAGCTTGTTGTTGTCGCGATAGCCGTCGGACTTGATGGCGTTGCCGTAGAACGAGGTCGACCACGGCCCGTAATTGGTCGCTGCTGAAATGTTTGCAAGGCTCGTGTTGAACGAGCCGACACCGGCCTCGGCCCGCATGGTCACCGGCGGGCCGCCGACACCGCTTTTCAGGACGATGTTGATGACGCCGCCGATCGCGTTGTCGCCGTACAGCACCGCGCCGCTGTTGCCGCGCATGATCTCGACGCGCTCGATCGACTGAAGCGGGATGGTCGACAGATCGACCTGCGCCATGTCGACGTCGTTGAGACGGCGGCCGTTGACCAGGATCAGCGTATTCGACGTCGCGAAAGCGCCGAAACCGCGCAGGTCGACGGAAGTCTTCGCACCATTCGCCGTAACGCCGTACAAGGAGGTGAGCTGCACGCCGGGTACCTGCGCGAGAATGTCGGGCAGGTTGTTCGATGGCGAACGGGCGATGTCTTGCGCCGTGATCACGCTGGAGGAGGCGCCGACGATGCCGTCGAACTGCCGGCCGCCGGTGCTGGCACCGCTGCCGTCAGCGACTCCCGGGCTTGCACCATCGGAGGTTCCCGTGCCGGCGCCGCGCGAAGGCCGGGCAGTGCGCGCCGGGCGCGTGGTGCCGCTGCCGTCGCTCTCCAGCGGCCGGGCACGGGTCTTGTTGGGATCGGTGGGAGGACTGACCTCGACCGGGGGCAGGGCCGTTGGCGGCGTTTGCGCCGAAGCGGGCGAGCCACTCAGCGCCAGGATGCTGGTGGCGAGCAGGAGCGCGCTGCGCCGCGTCGCGGTTTCGATGTTGGAAGACATAGTTCTGGGCCTCGGTATGACGTCAGTGGCACGTCACAGCGAACCAAGTCTCACCATGTGCTTGAGCAGCTCAGGTGAAGCTAATGTCTGTACTCCCCGACCGACATCTTCGCGTGTGACCACGGTTGACGGCAGGTCTCCTGGCTCGCGGGTCGTTACCCTTCATCGCCTTCCCAGGACCGAGATTCCCAGTGGCGTATGACGAAGGATTCGCCGCTTACAGTTGCGGGGGCAGCCGCGGAATTGGGGGAGTCTCCCCGCACCGCATTCCCTTTTGATCCCCAAAACGGGAACCGTCGGGATTTATGGTTGAACTTTGTCGGAGTCGGAGTCAATCCCGCCCTGAGACGCCTGCGATCCTCACTGGACGAGTGCGCTATTTTTGCCGCATGAGCAGTGGTGCCCGGACGCATGCACCGGTGCGGGCAAAGCCGTTCGAGGACGATTGATGAGTGTTCAGGCCGTTACTGTGACCAACGAGGATGCTGCGCGCCGGCGGATCGGCGCGACCGCGGCGCTTGCGGCCCTCGTCATGTTGCTGGTGCTGATCTCGCTCGGCATCGGGCCGGTCCGGCTATCGCCGCTGACGGTCCTGCAAGCGCTGTTCGGCGGCGGCAGCGAGGTGTCGCAGGTTATCGTGCGGGAAATCCGACTTCCGCGGACCCTGCTGGCGCTCGCGATCGGCGCCATTCTCGGCCTGTCGGGAGCGGCGCTGCAGGGTTTGCTGCGCAATCCGCTGGCCTCGCCGTCGCTGTTCGGCGCGCCGCAATCGGCTGCCTTCGGCGCGGTGCTGGTGATCGCGCTGGGGCTGGCCGATGTGCGCTCCTATGCGCTGCCGGTGGCGGCGATCATTGCCGCGTTCGGCTCGGTGTTCGTGCTGCTGACGATTGCCGGCCGCAACGCCGGCCTGCTGATCCTGATTCTGTCCGGCCTTGCGATCTCGAGCTTTGCGGGTGCTGCCACGGCGCTGGTGATGAATCTCTCCAGCAATCCCTTTGTGGTGCTGGAGATCGCGTTCTGGCTGCTCGGCTCGCTGGAGGACCGCAGCTTTCAGCATGTCATGCTGTCGCTGCCGTTCATCGTCGCCGGCGGGGTCATGCTGCTCAGCCAGCGCGATGCCTTTCGTGCGCTGAGTCTCGGTGAGGAAACCGCGCAGAGCCTCGGCGTCGATGTCGGCCGCCTGCGGCTGTTCGTGATTTCAGGCGTGGCGCTCGGCGTCGGCGGTGCCGTGGCCGTGACCGGTACTATTGGTTTCATTGGTCTGGTCGCACCGCATCTGATGCGGCCGCTGATCGGACACGATCCGGGCCGGCTGTTGGTGCCGAGCGCGCTGGCCGGTTCGGCGCTGCTGCTGGCTGCCGACATCGCGGTCCGCATCATTCCCTCGACGTCTGACATCAAGGTGGGCGTGCTGACCTCGATCATCGGCGTGCCGTTCTTCCTTTATCTGATCATGCGCGAACGCCGCGCGTTGGGTGGAGGCGTCGCATGAGCGAGGGGACTCTCCTGAAAGCACGTAGCCTTGGCGTGACGCTGTCTGGCCGCGTGGTGCTGAAGGATGTCTCGCTGGCGCTGTCGGCGGGTCATCTGGTGGCTTTGGTCGGGCCGAACGGCGCGGGCAAGACCACGCTGCTGCGGTCGCTGGCCGGGCTGATCCCGTCCGAGGGTGAGATCGAGATCGGCGGCGAGGCGCTGTCCACGCTGCCGCTGCGCGAACGCGCAAAGCGCTTCGGCTATCTGCCGCAGGGGCATGTCGTGCACTGGCCGCTGCCGGCGCGCGATATCGTGGCGCTCGGCCGCTATCCGCATGGCGCGACCGATCCGGCGCGGCTGTCGCCGAAAGATGTCGAGGCGGTGCAGCGCGCGATGCAGGCGGTGGATGTCGTGCAGTTCGGCGACCGCCGCGTCACCGAACTGTCGGGCGGCGAGCGCAGCCGCGTCGCGCTGGCCCGGGTGCTGGCGGTGGAAGCGCCGGTCATCCTGGCCGACGAGCCGACCGCCTCGCTCGACCCGCGGCACCAGATCGACGTCATGAAGAACCTTCGCACCACCGCCGACAACGGCGTGCTCGTGATCGTGGTGACGCACGATCTCGGGCTTGCGGCGCGATTTGCCGACCACGTGCTGGTGCTGCGCGAAGGCCGTCTGGTGTCGCAGGGCGCTCCGATGGTGGCGCTGTCCGAGCAGGTGATGGCGGACGTGTTCCGGATCCGCGCTTATCGCGCAGAATATCAGCGCGAAGCCGTGATCGTGCCGTGGGCGGATATCTGATGAGGTGGTGGTTAGCAGCCTTGGTCGCGATTGCGCTGGCGCTGCCCGCCGGCGCGGCGCACGCCGCAGGCCAGCCGCGCATGGTGTCGATGAACGTCTGCACCGATCAGTTGCTGCTGACGCTGGCCGACCCTGAACAGATCATCGGCTTGAGCCGGTTCTCGCGCGACGGCTGGCAATCGATCTCTGCCAACGACATGACGCGCTTTCCGGTGCTGTCCGGCGGGGCCGAGGATGTGCTGCTTGCAAAACCCGACATGGTCGTTGCCAGCCTGTTCGACAAGCGCGCGACGCGGGAGTTGCTCAAGGCCAAGGGGCTTCGTCTGGCCGAACTCGCCGTGCCGCGAACGCTCGCCGAAGCGCGGGCGCAGATCCGCGAGGCCGGCGACATCACCGGCCACCCCGACCGCGCCGCCGCGGAAATCGCGCGGCTCGATGCGGCGCTGGCGCGGGCGAAGGCCGCGGCTGCGGAGAAGCGTTATCGCGTGCTGCCGCTGTCGCGGCGCGGCTGGGTCGCGGGCAGCGACAGCTTTGTCGGCTCGCTGCTCACCGAGACCGGGCTGTTGAATGCCGCCGGCGATCTGGGATTTACCTTCGGCGGATTTGCCTCGCTGGAAGCCATCGTCAGCCTGCGGCCGGACTTCATCGTGGTTTCTCAGGCCGGCAATCACGCCAGCGATGACGGCCAGGCGTTTCTGCTGCATCCGGCGCTGGAGCGGTTCTATCCGCCGGCAAAACGCATCGTGATTCCGGAGCGCATGACAGAATGCGGCGGCGTGATGCTGGCGGATGCACTCGACGCGCTGACGGCGGAATTAAAGCGGGTGGGGATAAAACCCTACCCGTGAACCACTGGTCCGCCGACCTTTTTCCACGCATCGATGCCGCCTTCGATGTGCGCGGTGTTGGTGAGGCCTGCGCTCTTCGCGGCGGCAACCGCCATCGCCGAGCGTTCGCCGAAGGCGCAGAAGAACACCACGCGGCGGCCGGTGGCGGCGGCGACTTCGCGCAGCATGCCGCCGGGCTGCAGGTTTTCGCCGATCGAAGGGTAGGGCGCATGCAGCGCGCCCGAGATCGTGCCGTGCTTTAAGCGTTCGCTGTTCTCGCGCAGGTCGACCAGCAGGATATCGGGCCGGCCGAGGCTCGCGATCGCATCGCGGGCGGTGAGCGCCAGGCCCTGCCTGGCGAGTTCGTCCTGGTGCAGGCCGACATGCATGTTGGCGGGAACGGCCACATCCATCATTTTCGGATTCGGCAGCTTCAGATTGGCCATCAGCTCGATATATTCGTCGACGTTGCGCACCTGCAGCCGCGGATTGTAGCGCCGCTCTTCGCCGATGGTGGAAACCGTGTCGCCCTTGTAGTCGTGGGCGGGGTAGACCATGGTTTCGTCAGGCAGTTTCAGGAGCCGGTTGAAAATCGACTCATATTGTGCGCGCGAAGAGCCGTTCTGGAAATCGGTGCGGCCGGTGCCGCGGATCAGCAACGTGTCGCCGGTGAAGACGCGGTCGCCCATCAGATAGCTATAGGAATCGTCGGTGTGGCCCGGCGTGTACATCACGTCGAGGCTCAGCCCCTCGATCATCACCTTGTCGCCGTCGGAGACCCGCATCGACACCACGTCGGCCTTGCTCTGCTCGCCCATGATGGTGATGCACTGTGTGCGGTCGCGCAGTTCGCCGAGGCCGGTGACGTGATCGGCATGCAGATGGGTGTCGACCGCCTTGACCAGCCGCAGGTCGAGCTCGCGCAGCAGCTGGCAATAGCGGTCGGCCTTTTCCAGCACTGGATCGAGGATCAGCGCCTCGCCGCCGGCGCGGCTCGCCAGCAGATAGCTGTAGGTCCCGGAGACGCTGTCGAAGAGCTGACGAAAGATCATGGTCAATATGCCTGCCGCATGTTTATGCCCGACAATATCACAATACGACCGGATATGCCGCCCGCCCTGATTCTCACGTCATTGCGAGCCGCCGCGATGACGTCGGCGCGATCATGGCCTCACCAGTGTATATCCATTCTCGGTCAAAAACAGGATCTGCGCGACGCCAACCTGCACCGGCGTCGCCGCGGCAATGAATTCCGGACGCTCGCCGGCCTCGCGCTCGATCGTATCGACGGTGTTGAGGCAGATATCGACCCGCGCGCCCTGCGCCACCAGGCTTTCGACCGCCTTGCGGTTGGGATTTTCCGGGCGCAGCAGGTCGATGCCCGGACCGAACGTCACGATCTCGACCGCGACCTTGTCGGGATCGTAGAACTTCATCAGATTGTTGGCGACGCTGATCACCAACCCCTGCTTGCGCGGATCGTTGTCGGAGAGCTGCAGCACGATTCTGTGCTCGGCGAACGGCTTGTCCTGCAGCGGCACCTGCTGGGCACGTGCGCCGGGCGTGGCAGTTGCGATCAGCAGCGCCGCGGCCATGACGCGAATGAAGATCGAAAAAACGGTCATCCCAGTCCCGCAATGCCGGGGTTATCTGCAACGCCTTTCAGCGTGACTCCCGGCGCCGACCGGTTGGGCGGCTTGCCCGATTTCAGATGGCTGGTGACTACGTCCCAGATCGGCGCGCCGGCCTGCTCGTTGACCGAGGCCCAGCCCGCCACCTTGTAGCTCTTGCCGGCCTGCAGCGCATGGCCGTTGTCGAGCTTCACATCGGAAATCCGCTTGCCGACGGTTTCGTCCGGCGTGCAGGTGTAGGACAGTCCGCCGACACGAACCATGTCGCCGCCCTGCTGGTAATAGGGATCGGTGTTGAAGAGATTGTCGCAGACGTCTTCCAGCACGTCCTTGATCTGGCCGCCGGTCATGTTCTGCACGTAGGTCTGCGGATAGGTGACGGCGGTTTGCGCCAGCACGTCCTCCATCGTCAGCGGCTGCCCCGCCAGCGCCGTCGTGCCCCAGCGGAAGCCGGGCGACAGCGCGATCTCGGCGTTCAACTCGCCCAGCAGCGCGTCGCAGATCAGCTGGTCCATGCTGCCGGAGAAATTGCCGCGGCGATACAGCAGGCGGTCGGCGACGCCGACTTTCTCGCCGAGCGCGGCCGCGTGCGGCTCGCGGATCTTGTCGATCAGCGTCTGCATGGCGGGATCGGGCTTCAGCAGTTCCGAGAACACCGGCAGCAGCCGGTAGCGCACATTGGCGACCTTGCCCTTGGCGAGTTCGAGATCGAGCACGCCGAGAAACTTGCCGTTCGAGCCGGCATTCGTGACCAGCGTGACGCCGCCCGCATTGGTGATCGCAATCGGCTGCGGCACGGCGTCATGGGTGTGGCCGCCGAGAATGACGTCGATGCCGGTGACGCGGCTTGCGAGCTTCAGGTCGACATCCATGCCGTTGTGCGACAGCAGGATCACGGCATCGACCTTGTCGTTGCTGCGATGCGCATCGACGAGCTTCTGCAGTTCCTCGTCGCGGATGCCGAATTTCCAGTCCGGGGTGAAGCGTTTGGGATGGGCGATCGGCACGTAGGGAAAGGCCTGTCCGATCACGGCGATGCGATAGCCGCCGATCTCCTTGATGACCGACGGCTTGAACACGCGCCCCGAGGCCGGGTCGAACGCCTTGGCATCGTTGAAGGCGGCTTCCTCGGTCAGGAAGACGTTCTGCGCCAGGAATTCGCCCTTGAAGCGTTCGAGATTGGCGCGCAGCACCTTCTCGCCATAGGTGAACTCCCAATGGCCGGTCATCGCCTCGATGCCGAGCAAATTGGCGGCATCGACCATGTCGGTGCCCTGCAGCGTGTTGGCGAGGCCCGTGCCCTGCCAGAGGTCGCCGCCGTCGAGCAGCAGCGAACGGCCGTTCCCGACATCGCTGCGCAGACGGTCAATCAGCGTCTTCAGATGGGCGAAGCCGCCGAGCTTGCCGAATCGTCCGGCGGCCTTTTCAAATTCGATATAGGTGAAGGCATAGGCGTCGGCGCTGTCGGGGCGGATGCCGAAGCGATCGAGGAAGGCCTTTCCGACCAGATGCGGCGGGTTCCCCCGCATGGTGCCGACGCCGAGATTGACGCTCGGCTCGCGAAAGAACACCGGCCGCAGCTGCGCATGCACATCCGTGATGTGCAGGATGCGGGCATTGCCGAAGCGATCGAGATCGTACACGCCGCCATTGTCGGCAGCTCGCGACAGCCTCGGCAGGCCGCTAGATAAGGTGACGGCGCCTGCCAGCGTCAGGAAATCCCGGCGGCGGATGGTCATGCGGGTCTCCGCGCGTCGCAATGGCCTCTGCTTTGGCGCATGATCTTGGCGAAAAACCGGTTGCCACTTTTCCGGATCATGCTCTAGCGGATTTCCATTTCCTTCCAGCGGGTCTTCTCGCTGGTGGCCTGGAAGATCGAGGCTTTGGCCAGCGCTTCGGCTTCCCTGGCCGACGCGGTGGCCTTGTCGAATTCGCCGGCATCGGCCGCTTTCTTCGCGGCCGCCAGCGTCGATGCCGTGGTGGTCCACTGATTGCGCAGCTTGCCGGCTTCCTTGTTGGCGGCATCAGCCGCGGCGTAGGCGGCCTTGAACTCGTCCTCGGAACCTGCGGCGAGCGCAGTTGTCGCGCCGGCGGCGAGCAATCCGAGAACCAATGCGGACTTGAACATCCTGTTCCTCATGGCCGCGCTCCCGGACCCGAAATCGGCAGTCCGTTGCTGACATAGGACAGATAATATTCGACGTTGCGATACTCATCGTCCTGCGGGCTGAGCGGCACGCCGCGGATCTGGCTGTTGCAAGTCGTAAAGCGCCGGCTGGTGGTGCCCATGCCGCTCCATTCCGAGCGATAGATCGGCATCGCATTGACGATGCCGAGCGCGGGCGCGAGAATTTCAGCGCGGATGCGTTCGCCCGGGCTCTGCACGTGGCAGGTGGCGCAGGAGAAGTTGAGCTGGCCGCGGCGCGTATAGAAATACTCCTTGCCGGCCTGGTAGGCTTGCAGCGCGCGCGGATCGTTCGGGATCTTGATGTCCATGAGCTTGCCGCGCGAGGTGAAGGCCATGTAGGCGGTCAGCGCCGCCATTTCGTCCTTCACGTACGAGAACGGCGGTTCGCCGTTGGCCTCGCGGCAGCGGTTCAGAGCCAGTTCGAGCGTGATGACCTTGCCTTCCTTCTCGTCGAAGTAAGGATAGTTCTGGCGGATGCCGATGCCTTTATTGGGGAAACAATCCTCGTAGCTCTTGCCGTTCTTGAACGGGTTGGAAAACATTTCCTTGCCCATTTCGAGCGAGAATTCGTAAGGCGGAAACTGCTCCTTCTCCTGCCACTGCCGGTGCAGGTCCTCGTTCATCGAGTAGGGACCGTTGACGAAATCCTCGTACTTCACCTTGGGGAATTTGTCGGTGAAGAATTTCTGGAACGCCTTGGCGTCGGCGACGGGGTCGATCTTGTCGGTCGCGCCGGAGGGCAGGGTGCCGGCGACCGTCAGCACAGCGAGCGCAAGCGCGGCTGACGCCAGGCAAATTGCGGATCGCAGCTTCATTGGATCTTCGCCGTGGTGGTGTCGGTCGCGCCCTTGTTGTCGATCCAGTTGATCTTCAACTCGTCGCCCTTCTTGGCGCCCTTGAACGAGAATTTGACATACGGGTCCTTGGAAACGCCGCCGCCCCAGTCGGCCGCGAACACCGTCTTGCCGTCATGTTCGAACTTCAGTTGCGTGATGAAGTGCGCTGGAATCAGCTCGCCCTTGGAGTCCTTGATGAAGCCGGAATCCATCGGATGCTGGATCAGCGCCTGAACTTCCGTGTTCTCGCCGCTTGCGGTAGCGCGCACGCGAATGCTCGATGCCATTTGAATACTCCCTAGCCTATCGTTTGCACGCGATCATGTCGGAAAACCGGATGCCGTCTTTCCGGATCATGCGCGCTAGCCGCCGCAGCCGCCGACGGTGACCTTGACTTCCTTGGTGGCGCTGTAGAGTTTGCCGCCGGCTTCCACGACCACAGTCACGTTGCTGGTCCGCGCCATCTTGATGCGGTTCGCCACGCTGGGAGCGGTGCCTGCGGGAATCCTGTAGGTCGCCACCAGCGCGACGGGATTTTCGCTGACCAGGAACGCGATCGAGGTCACGTCGGCGAGCGTGGTGGAGACCGATATCGGGACCACGGCGCCATTCTCGGCGATTTCGGGCGCGTCCATCTTGACCTTGTCCGAGGGCTCCGGGCTCTTGCCGAAGAGCGCCTTGATCGCGTCGGCTTCGCTCTTGGCCTTGAACGCGTCTTCCGGATATTTGTCATTGGCCGCGGCGAGCGCCGGCGTCAGGCCAAAGGGAATATTGCCGAGGCCGACGAGCGCGACCGCGCCTGCGCCTTGCAGGATCAGCCGCCTTGTGGCCGAGAATCCGATGTCACTCATATCCGTTCTCCTAAACCGTGCGCGCGTCGTCGTCCGGCGTCACAGCGTCTGCAGGAAATCGACCACCGCCTCGATTTCCTTGGGGGTCAAGATCCGGTTGCGCCCGAACGGCGGCATCACCGTCAGCGGATTGCGCAGGGTTTCGTCCGTGATGATGGCGACGAGATCGTCGCGATTGGGATATTTGCTCTTGATGTCGATCAGCTCCGGCCCGATCGAGCCGGGCAGGTTACCGCCCTTGATGACATGGCAGGTCAGGCAATTGCCCTTGCTGCGGTCGAACGCGAGCTTCTCACCTTCGGCCACGGCGGATTGCGCCTGCGCGTTGCCTGCGGCTGCGAACGCGCCGATCGCAAGCGCGAGTGCGAACGCCGGCAGCCGTACGTATTTCGTCAGGGGATGGTCGGTCACAGGCGTTTCCGTCGTTTCTATTTTGGTTGCATCGTGTCGAGCGGTCCGGTCGTGCGTGGCGTCAGGTTCTTGCCTTCGGCCGTCGACGATATCCTGAGCCCGGCCGCATCGGCGCATGCGTTCATGCATGGTTTGGCCATCGTATCGGGTCGCGGGTCGGTCCATGTGAAACTGTCGCGATTGCGCATTTTGACTTTCGGCAAGCTGGTGCGATCGGCGACGAATTCATTGGGAACGAGGTCGTTCAGGCTCAGAATATAGGCGGTCAAAGCATAAACGTCATCCGCTGACAATGTGTGCGGCGCAGGCATCGGCATGGCGCGGTTAATATAGTCCCACAGGGTCGGGGCAAACGGCCAGTAGCTGCCGACCGTCGGCTCCGGGCGCTCGTCCCGGAGCGATCCGACGCCGCCCACGAGCTTGGGAAAGCGGCCTTCGCCTTCGCCGAAGGTTCCATGGCAGGCGGCGCATTGTTCGGCGTAAACGTCCGCTCCCCGGTCGACCGTGCCCTTGCCCGGCGGCAGGCCCGCGCCATCCTCGCCGCGCACGTCGATATCCCATCCGGCGATCTGTTCAGGCGTCGCTGCGCTGCCGTAACCGAAATGACCGGGTTCGGCCGCGCCTGCGAAATCGATGGCAGCGGTTGCAAGCAGCGCGGCAGCGAGCAACAGGCCGCGCTTACGCGAGCTGTACATTGAAGACGCTCCCGTCGGGCTTGACCTGCCAGGTCTGGATCGAATTGTTGTGATAGATCGAGTTCGAGCCGCGTTGCTGCCGCAACTGCGCAATCGTCGGCTGCACATAGCCGGTTTCGTCGATGACGCGGGATGCCACGAGCGCCGGCCGGCCGTCCCATCGCCAGGGCAGAGAGAATCTTGTCAGTGCCTTCGACAGCACCGGATCGTGCAGTCGCGCGGCCTCCCAGTTGACGCCGCCATCCATCGACACGTCGACGCGCCTGACCTTGCCGTTGCCGGTCCAGGCCAGTCCCCTGATCTCGTAGAGGCCGGGACCGTCGAGCGGCTTTTCCGGACAGGGAAAGGTGATGACGGATTTGGCATCGATCAGCCACGTAAACCCGCGCGACCGGCCGTCCGGCATCAGGTCGGTGTATTTCGAGGTTTCCTCGCGCGAATGCCAGGGCTTTTCGCCGAGCTTGATCCGGCGCAGCCACTTGATGTTGACGTTGCCTTCCCAGCCCGGCACCACCAGCCGCAGCGGATAGCCCTGTTCGGGCCGCAGCGCTTCGCCGTTCTGCGCGTAGACCACCAGGCAATCGTCGAGGCACTTGTCGAGCGGCAGGCTGCGGTTCATGTGCGCGCCGTCGGCACCTTCGACCATCGCCCACTTCGCCTCTTTCCTGACGCCCACTTCTTCCAGCAGCGTCGACAGCCTCACGCCGGTCCACTCGGCGCAACTGATCATGCCGTGGCTGAACTGCAGCGAGTTCATCTGCGCGGCGCGCCAGTTCATGCCGCCATTGGCCGGGCATTCGATGAAATGGATGCGCGACACTGACGGGAAGCGCAGGATGTCCTTCATGGTCAGAACCAGCGGACGCTCGACGAGGCCGTGGATCATCAGCCTGTGTTGAGCGGGATCGATATCCGTCCGTCCGGCATGATGGCGTTCGAAGAACAGTCCGTTCGGCGTGATGATGCCATGCAGATCCTGCAGTGGCGAAAAGCTGACGGAGGATTCGGTTCCGGCGGTGAGCCAAGGCACGTTGCGCCGGATGACGGAGGCTTCGGGGTCGGCGGGCCTGCCATAGGGCCGATCCACCACGCCGGCGCCGATCGATTGCGACCAGGGGGCGTCGGCCGGGGGAGATGCTGGCGCGGGGTCGGCAATGGCGGGGCGAGCGCCGAGGGCGAGGCCGCCGGTCAGGGCAGCGCCAAGGCCGAGAAAGCCGCGGCGCCCCATCGTCGGCCGCGACGGGCCGGCGAGATCGGAGAGAATCGTTTTGTCGCGAAAAGAGTTCCGCCGCACGTTTTCTTCCCCTTGCGGTCGCATTGCCGCATTATTTATTGCTTTTTCGAACCGGTAGCCACATTTGCTAATTTAGTCAATTCTAATTTATGGCGAGGCAATGCTATGATATCGGCGCTTCGCAGGTGCGGAAACCACTCTGGATAATGCAGTTATGACAGCAGGCGCAACGGCAGCCGAACAGGTTCAATTCGCCCGCGGCGCCAGCGATGCGGCGGCGCTGAAGAAGCTGGTGAAGCAGGCCGGCGGCGCTGCGCAACTGCTGAAGATGCTCGCCAACGAGAAGCGCCTGCTGATCCTTTGCTTCCTGGCCGCGCGCGGCGAGATGACCGTAGGGGAGCTTGTCGGCGTCGTGAAGCTTAGCCAGTCGGCGTTGTCGCAGCATCTGGCGAAGCTGCGCGCCGATGGCTTGGTGGAATTCCGGCGGGCCTCACAGACCCTGCATTACCGTGTAGCCGACCAGCGCGCGCTGCGGCTGCTGCAGGTGCTGAAAGACATTTATTGTGGCGAGCTGAAGTGACGCGCGGCGCGTAACGGTTCGGCTCAAGCGGTTTCGGCGAGGTTGATGTGGCTGAGTTCGTGGTGGAGTTCGGCAAGGATGGTCGGCCGGTCGAATCGGACGGCCGTCTCGATGCGGCGGCGTTTCACCGCAATCACGTGCCGATCTGGGCCGTGCTCGAAAAATCCCTCGCCGGCCAATCCGGCGATGTGGTGGAGGTCGGCAGCGGCACCGGCCAGCACGTCGTTCATTTCGCGACGCATACCCCAGGCATCACGTGGTGGCCGAGCGACCTCAACGAAAATCATCTGAAGAGCATCGAGGCATGGCGCGCGCATGCCGGCCTGCCGAACATCCGTCGGCCGCTGCGCATCGATCTCACCGATCCCGCCTGGTGTCCGCAGATGCATGACGGCAGCGGGCCGGCCGACCTGCTGGCGGTGTTTTGCGCCAACGTGGTTCACATCGCGCCCTGGCGGGTTGCCGAGGGCCTGTTCGCCGGCGCGGCGCGCTATCTGCGCAGCAACGGCAGGCTGTTTCTCTATGGCCCCTTCAAGCGCGAGGGCAGGCACACCGCGCTGAGCAATGCCGTGTTCGACACCAGTCTTCGCGAGCAGAACCCCGAATGGGGTGTGCGTGACATCGCCGATCTGGAAAAGCTGGCCGAGGCCGTGGGTCTCGCATTGATCGAAACCACGGAGATGCCGGCCAACAACATGATTCTGGCCTTCGCGCGATCCACCAAGGGCGACACGCGCGCATAGCGCGCGCCCGTTTGCGCCGGTTGATCGCATCCGCCCGCCTCTCCATAGTGCCGGAAATCAATCGATGAGGCTCCCCGCCCGGGGTTAGCCGGGCGGGAATGCCGATGGACGCGACTGCCACCAGGGAGATTGCCGACGACGCGCGTGCGCGCGCCAATGTGCTGCGGCTCGCGGCGGCACAGGCGTTGACCGGGGCCAATTCGGCGGTGATTTTCGCCACCGGCTCGATCGTCGGCGCGACGTGGTGTTCCCGCCGGTGCTGCTCGGCCTTGCGGTGTTGTCGCTTGCATCGTTCGCCAAACGGCGCGCAAGATTGCGGTCGGTCGAACAAGTTCCCGATCCGAGCCTTTAGTTATCAATTGCTGGAGGGCCCATGCCGTCGCGTGCCCGTCTCGATGAGTTCATCGCAGCCGTCGTCTCCGGCGATCATGCCGGCGCGATCGAGCGCTACTACACGGAAGACGCCAGCATGCAGGAGAATGCCGCGCCGCCGCGGGTCGGCCGTGAGGTGCTCGTGGCGCATGAGCGCGCGGTGCTGGAGCGCGTCAAGAGCGTGACCTCGACCTGCGTCGCCTCGGTGGTCGAAGGCGATCGTGTCGCGATCAACTGGCTGTTCGAGTTCATCTATCATTCCGGCAAGACCGGCCGCTTCGACGAGGTCGCGCTGCAGGAATGGCGCGGCGACAGGATCTTTCGCGAACGGTTCTTCTATGATCCGTCGAAGCCGGCATAGCTGACATCTGCTGACATTTCGGCGTGGGTCGAAATGATGGCCCTTGTGGCTCTGTTGACCATTGCCGACATCTGCCGGACAAGCGCGGCAATGACAGGACAGAGAGATACCGTTTGGACGCCTCCACTCACACCTCCATCGACGAAACATCGGTCCGCTACGAAGGCTGGCGCATCGTCGTGGTCTGCTTTCTGCTCGCGACATTCGGCTGGGGGCTCGGCTTCTACGGCCAGAGCGTCTATGTCGCCGAGTTGCACCGCCTGCACGGCTGGCCGACCTCGCTGATCTCTGCGGGAACGACGTTCTTCTATTTGTCCGGCGCGGCGCTGGTCGCCTTCGTCAGCGAGGCCATCAAGGCGTTCGGCCCGCGGAACTGCATGGTCGCGGGCATCCTTACGATGGCCGTCGCCGCGATCTCGATCGGTCAGGTGACGGAGCCCTGGCAGCTCTACCTCGCCAACGCCGTGCTCGCCTTCGGCTGGGCCGGAACCAGCCTCGGCATGATCACCAACACGCTCGGCCTGTGGTTCGACCGCAAGCGCGGCATGGCGATCAGCCTGGCGCTGAACGGCGCGAGTTTCGGCGGCATCGCCGGCGTACCGCTGATGGTGGCCGCGATCGGCTATTTCGGCTTTTCGGGTGCGATGATTGCGTCGGCGGTCGTGATGGTTCTGGTGATGGTTCCGGTGATCCTGATCTTCGTCGGGCGGCCGCCGATGCATTTTGGCGCGGGCGCCGTTGCAGCCGCCGACGCGCCGTCACCGACGCAAATCCGCGCCCGGGCCTTTCGCGATATCGGCTTCCTGTCGGTATCGACCGCGTTCGCGCTGGTTCTGTTCGCGCAGGTCGGCTTCATCGTCCACCTGATCTCGTTCCTGGATACGGTGATCGGGCGCGAGCGCGCGGCGATCGCGGTGGCGTTGCTGACCGCGATGGCGGTTGTCGGCCGGGTATTATTCTCATTCGTCATCGACCGCATGAATCAGCGGCTGGCGTCGTCGCTGTCCTTCGTCAGCCAGGCGGTGGCGCTGCTCGTCGTCATCAACATCCATAATGACTACGCCCTGATCGCAGCCTGCGCGCTGTTCGGCTTCTCGGTCGGTAATTTGATCACGCTGCCGGCGCTGATCGTGCAGCGCGAGTTCGATCCGCGTTCGTTCGGCGTGCTGGTCAGCCTGATCACCGCGATCAATCAGATCACCTACGCGTTCGGCCCCGGCGTGATCGGTCTGCTGCGCGATCTCTCGGGCGGTTACGCGCTGCCGTTCTACGGCTGCATCGCGCTCGAATTGATAGCGGCCGTGTTGATCATGATCCGCGGGCGCCCTGCGAAGGCTCCGGGCTAGCGATGGTTCTCACCCTCCCCTGGAGGGGGAGGGTCGGCACGCATCGCAAGATGCGTGACGGGGTGGGGTGATCTCTCAACACGGGCACTGTTGGATGTGGAACGACCGTCACCCCACCTCGGTTCGCATTCCATGCGAACCGATCCTCCCCCTCCAGGGGAGGATAAGTGAGAATCAATCCGCTCTCGCCCGCAGCAATTCATCGAGATCCAGCCGCTTCGTGAACATCGCCAGCGATCCGTCGGGCGCGCGCGGCCATTCCTCCTGCGGCCGGTCGCGATACAGCTCCACGCCGTTCTCATCGGGATCGCGCAGATAGAGCGCCTCGCTGACGCCATGGTCGCTGGCGCCGTCGAGCTGAATACCAGCCTGGATCACGCGATGGAGCGCATCCGCCAGCGCCGGGCGGGTGGGATAGAGAATCGCGGTGTGAAACAGCCCGGTCGTGCCCGGCGGCGGCGGATGGCCGCCTTTGCTTTCCCAGGTGTTCAGCCCGATGTGATGGTGATAGCCGCCGGCCGAAATGAACGCCGCACCGGAGCCCATCCGCTGCATCACCTCAAAACCGAGTACGCCGCAATAGAAGCCGAGCGCGCGATCGAGATCGGCGACCTTGAGATGGACATGCCCGATTCGCGTACCGGCAACGACGGGTGGATTCTGAGGCATGCACTTCTCCTGCGTTCAGGCGGCCTCAAGGCGATTTATGCAGCGCCAGGAGTTCCGGCAAGATCCGACACCTCGCCGTCGGGCAACCCGAACTCGAACGTGTTCAGCGTCATCGACACCATCGTGTAGTAACCACACAGCCCAATGATTTCGACGATCCCGCGTTCGGTGAGCACCTTCACGGCCTCGTCGTACAGCGGCTTCGAGACGCCATGGCCTTCATGCAGCGACTTGGCGACGTCGTAGATCATCTGGCCCTTGGGATCGTCGAATACGGGCGTGCGGCGGTCGCGAATGTCCTCGATGATCTTCGGGTCCATGCCGCCTTTCAGCGCCAGCCGCTTGTGCGCATACCATTCGTAGTGCGAGGTCCAGTGCCGCGCGGTGACGAGGATGGCGATCTCCGAAAGCTTGGCGGGGAAGATGGTGTTGAAACGAAGCTGCTCGCCCAGGCGCGTGGCGTGCCGCGCCATGTCGGGGCTGTTGAGCCAGGCCATCATCGGCGCCGGCGGGGCGCCGCGCTTTCCGGCGATCGCCTCATCATAGGTTTCTTTTTGCTCGGCGTTCATTTCGCCAGGCGAAAGCAACTTCAGCCGCATGCCCGTTTCCTCTTGTTTTTCAATCGTTCTCTTTGCGCATACACCCGATCGGCTGCCGTGACCACCGCCGGTGCGGCATGGGCTGATGCCAGACATGTGTTGAATTCCGCGATGCGGCGGCTAAGGTCGATCCAAACATTCCCATATGGAAACGCCATCATGTCCGATCTGGATACATTCCGCCGTGAGACCCGCGCCTGGCTGGAGGCGAATTGCCCGCCGGAGATGCGGCGGCCGATGACCTCCGACGGCGATACGTTCTGGGGCGGCCGCAACACCAAGTTCTCGTCCGAGCCGCAACGCCTCTGGTTCGAGCGGATGCGCGACAAGGGCTGGACGGTGCCGGACTGGCCGAAGGAATACGGCGGCGGAGGGCTCGATCCCGCCCAGCACAAGGTGCTGCGCGAGGAGATGGCAGCGATGGGCGCGCGCCCTCCGCTGTCGAGCTTCGGCATCTGGATGCTTGGCCCGGCGCTCCTGAAATACGGCAGCGAGGCGCAGAAGAAGGAGCATCTGCCGAAGATTGCCGCCGGCCTGATCCGCTGGTGCCAGGGCTATTCCGAGCCGAACGCCGGATCGGACCTCGCCTCGCTGCAGACCCGCGCCGAGAGCGACGGCGACGACTACGTCATCAACGGCCAGAAGATCTGGACGTCATACGCGAACTACGCCGACTGGATCTTCTGCCTGGTGCGCACCGATCCCACCGCCAAGAAGCACGATGGCATCAGCTTCATCCTGTTCGACATGGCCTCGAAGGGCGTGACGACGAAGCCGATCCTCCTGATCTCGGGCTATTCACCGTTCTGCGAGACCTTCTTCGACAATGTGCGGGTGCCGAAGTCGCATGTGGTCGGCACCGTCAACCGAGGCTGGGACGTGGCAAAATATCTGCTGCAGCACGAGCGCGCGATGATCTCGGGCATGGGCGAGCGCGGCGTCGGCCGTCCGCTCGGCCAGGTCGCCGCTGATTCCGTCGGCACCGACGGGCAGGGTCGGTTGGAAGATGCGATGCTGCGCAGCCAGATCTCGACTTTCGAGATCGACGAGGCCGCGCTGTCGGCGGCGGCCGAGCGCGCAGTCGATCTGGCGAAGGCCGGCCAGTCGCATCCGGCGTTTTCGTCGGCGATGAAATATTACGGCACCGAGCTCAACAAGCGCCGCCACGAAATCCTGATGTCGGCCGGCGGCGCCGATGCGCTGGAGTGGGAAAGCGAGCGCTCGAAAGGCGGCGCCCGCCCGCGGGCATGGCTGCGCACCAAGGCCAACTCGATCGAAGGCGGCACCTCGGAGGTAATGCTCGGCATCGTCGCCAAGCGCATCCTCGATCTGCCGGGGGCCTAGTGCCCAACTCTCTCGTCGTCCCTGCGAACGCAGGGACCCATAACCACCGCTGTCGAGTATTGATTGTGACGCCAACTCCATTCCTGCTCGATAGGCCGCGGTGTATGGGTCCCTGCGTTCGCAGGGACGACGAAATAGCTTAATTCTCTTCTCACACGGAATTCCAAAATGGCCCTCGTCCTCACCGAAGAACAATCCATGCTGCGCGACAGCGCGCGCGGTCTCATCAGCGACAAGGCGCCGGTGTCGCATCTGCGCCAGCTGCGCGACAGCAAGGATGCCACCGGGTTCTCCCGCGACCTCTGGAAAGCCTTCGCCGAGATGGGCTTTTGCGGTCTCCTGGTGCCGGAAAATTTTGGCGGCAGCGGGCTCGGCTGTGTCGAGGCCGGCGTGGTGATGGAGGAAATCGGCCGCACCCTGATGCCGTCGCCGTTTCTTTCCACCTCGGTACTGGCGGCTTCCGCAATCGCGCGCGGTGGCAGCGAAGCGCAGAAGTCGGCGCATTTGCCGAAGATTGCCGACGGCTCGCTATTGGCGGCGCTGGCCGTCGACGAAGGGGCAAAGCATCGTCCGCTGCAGACCAGCCTGCAGGCGGTGCGGGCGGGCAACGGCTTCAAGCTGAGCGGAGCCAAGGCGTTCGTGGTCGATGGTCATACCGCCGGTCTCCTGATCGTCGCGGCGCGGACCGGCGGTGCGGCCGGCGACCGCAACGGGCTGACGCTGTTCCTGGTCGATCCCAAGGCCAGGGGCATCGCCGTCGAACGCACCGTGATGGTCGACGCGCACAATGCGGCGCGGATCGAGTTCAGCAATGTCGAGGTCAACGCCGACAGCGTGCTCGGCGAGGTCGATCAGGGCGGGGCGCTGCTCGAAGGCGTGCTCAACATCGGCCGCGGTGCGGTGGCCTCCGAAATGGTCGGCCTGAGCGAAGAGGTGTTCGGCCGCACCGTTACGTACCTGAAGGAGCGCAAGCAGTTCGGCAAGCTGATCGGCGAGTTCCAGGCGCTGCAGCACCGCGCCGCCCAGCTCTATGTCGACATCGAGATCACCCGCGCCGCGGTGCTGAAGGCGCTGCAGGCCCTTGATGGCGATTTCGAGCACGCAGGCGCCGCGGTTGCGGTGGCAAAAGCCCGCGCCGGCACCACCGCGACGCTGGCGGTGCAGGAAGGCGTGCAGATGCATGGCGGCATGGGCATGACCGACCAGTTCGACATCGGCTTCTTCATGAAGCGCGCACGGGTCTGCCAGGAATTGTTCGGCGACAGCAACTACCACGCCGATCAGCTGGCGCGGATGAAGAGTTATTGATCGTCATATCGGGGCACGCGAAGTGTCCCACCCGCGCCTTGTCATCACGCGCGAAGGCGGGTGACCCAGTACGCCGCGGCCTCTCGATCAATCATCGACGTCTCTGGAATACTGGATCGCCCGGTCAAGCCGGGCGACGACGGCGGTGTTTGTGGCTGCCAGAAGATCTCACCTGATCGGCGGTGCGTACTGGATGCCGCCGTTGCTCCAGAGCGAGTTCAGCCCGCGCGGGATCTTCAGCTTCGATGCTTCGCCGACATTGCGGTCATAGATCTCGCCGTAATTGCCGACATGGCGGATGATCCGGGCGGCCCAGTCCTTGGACAGTCCGAGGTCTTCGCCATACGCGCCTTCGGTGCCGACCAGCCGCATCACGTCCGGCTTCTTCGACTTCAACGCCTCGTCGATGTTCTTCGAGGTGATGCCGAGTTCCTCGGCGTTGAGCATGGCGTACAGCGTCCACTTCACGATCATCATCCAGTCGTCGTCGCGCTGCCGCACCACGGGAGCGAGCGGCTCCTTGGAGATGACGTCGGGCAGGATGACGTTGTCGTTCGGCTGGGTGAGGTTCAAACGTAGTGCGTAGAGCTGGGAGACGTCGGCGGTGAAGGTGTCACACTTGCCGCCCTCATAGGCCTTGAGCACTTCCTCCAGCCTCGGAAACTTCATCTCCGTGTATTTCATGTTGTTGGCACGGAAGTAGTCGGCGAGGTTGAGCAGCGTCGTCGTCCCTTCCTGGACGCAAACCTTGCTGTTGTTCAGGTCCAGCGCCGAATCGATATTGCGCGAGCGTGGCACCATGAAGCCCTGGCCGTCATAGTAGGCGACCGCCGGGAAGTAGAGCGCGTAATTGCTCTCGCGCGACATGCTCCACGTCGTGTTGCGGGAGAGGATGTCGACCTTGCGGCTCTGCAGTTCCTTGAAGCGCTCGTTGGCGTCGAGCGGCATGAATTTTATCTTCTTGGGATCGTCGAAGATCGCGGCGGCCACCGCGCGGCAGAAATCGACGTCGAAGCCGGTCCAGTCACCCTTGTCGTCCGGAATCGAGAAGCCGGGAAGGCCCTTGTTGACGCCGCACAGCACTTCGCCGCGCTTGAGCGTCCGCTTCAGGGTTTTGGTATCATAGCGCTCATAGGTGATTGCCGCAGCCGCGATCGCGATTGCGACCGCCAGCCCAATGAGGAGGCCGCCTCGAAAAGTCCGTAGCATTTTTTAACTCACCAATTTCAGGGAAATGGATCGGCTGAAGCAGCCGCGGCGCAATTGCTGTTCAGGCTTCCGGATTACAGCTCAGGCTTCTGCCGGATGATCACCTTGGTGCCGACCGGAACGCGCTCATAGAGGTCGGCGACGTCGGCATTGACCAGCCGGAAACAGCCGGAGGAGACCGCGGTGCCGATGGTGTCGGGCCGGTTGGTGCCGTGGATGCGGTAGACGGTGGTGCCGAGATACATCGCACGGGCGCCCATCGGATTGCCGGGGCCGCCGGCCATGAAGCGCGGCAGATAGGGCTGGCGCTGGATCATCTCCGGTGGCGGCGTCCAGTCCGGCCATTCCGCCTTGCGCGTGATGTTGACGAGACCCTGCCAAGTGAATCCTTCACGGCCGACGCCGATGCCGTAGCGTAATGCGCGGCCGTTGCCCTGGATCAGATAGAGATGGCGCTCGGCGGTGACGACGATGATGGTGCCCGGCGCTTCGCTGGTACGATAGAGCACGGCCGTTTTCTTCCACTGCGGATCGAGCTCGACGGAGTCGTCCGGGAGCAGTCCCGGCTGGTCGCCGACATCGGGCTGGCGCGTTTGCGCCTGGCTGTGCGGAGCCGAAAGGATCAGACCGCTTGCGGCGATCAACATCCAGATCAGGTGCCGAAACTTCGTCATCGCAGAGCTCTCCTTGGTGGAATATCGGCCAATGATAGGCAGCTTGGCTAAATCAGCGGAACCATCAAATCTCAGGGCCAGCTTGATGGCAAGTTTAGGGCGAATGCGGCGAACAGGTGACTGAAATGTCTTCTATTTTCGTCACTACCTCATTCATGGGTATTCCGTTCCCTCATTTCGGCGCGATCCACAGCCGCAGCAGAAACGAAATCAGCGTTACGGTGCCGACGCCGCCGAGCCACAGCACTGCGAACCACAGCAGACGCTGCGCCAGCGAGCGCGGGTCTGGCTTGATCTGGGTCAATGATAGCCGCTCTCGGGTTTTACCTTGCCGCGGAATACCCAATAGGCCCAGACGGTATACCCGAGGATCAGGGGAATCAGCACGGCGACGCCGAACAGCATGAAGAGCTGGCTGTTCGGAGGCGATGCCGCCTGCCAGATGGTGACGCTCTGCGGCACGACGTAGGGAAACATGCTGATGCCGAGGCCTGCATAGGACAGCGCGAACAGCGCCAGCGTCAGGAAGAACGGCTGGTAGTCGTATTTGTTGGCAAGGCTGCGCAGCAACAGCACCGTGACGGCGGCCACCGCGACCGGCACCGGCGCGGTCAGGACGATGTTCGGCCAGGTGAACCAGCGCTGCGTGTATTGTAGGCTGAGGAACGGCGTCGCAAGACTGACCGCGCCGATGGCGCCGAGCATCGCGAACAGCAGGAACCAGCTCAGGTGATAGGCGCGATCGCGCAATTCGCCTTCCGTCTTCATCACCAGCCAGGTCGAGCCGAGCAGGGCATAGCCGATCACCAGCGCCACGCCGGTCAGGATGCTGAACGGCGTCAGCCAGTCCCACCAGCCGCCGGCATATTGCCGCCCCTCGACATGCACGCCTTGCAGGATGGCGCCGAGCGCGACCCCCTGCGCCATCGTCGCGAGCAGCGATCCGCCGGCAAAAGCTATGTCCCACAGATTGCGCTCGGCTTGCGTTCGCCAGCGGAATTCGAAGGCGACGCCGCGAAACACCAGCCCGAGCAGCATCACGATCATCGGCGTGTAGAGCGCCGGCATCAGGATCGCATAGGCCAGCGGAAACGCGGCCATCAGGCCGCCGCCGCCGAGCACCAGCCAGGTTTCGTTGCCGTCCCAGACCGGGGCGACGCTGTTCATGATGACGTCGCGATCCTTTTTCGCGGGGAATAGCGGAAACAGGATGCCGAGGCCGAGGTCGAACCCGTCCATCACGACATAGACGAACACCGCGAACGCGATGATGAAGGCCCAGACGATCGGAAGGTCGATGGCCATCATGGGGCGGCTCCCTCGGCAGCCGCTCCCGCGGCGGGCGTAATACCGGCCGTGCGGGTCGGGACCTCCTTCGGCGGCCCCTGTTCGCCCGGATGCGGCGGCGCAGCCATCAGGCGCAGCAGGTAGATGACGCCGGCCGTGAACACCACGAAGTAGACGATGATGAACGCGATCAGCGAGGAGGCGACCGCAGGCGCCGCCAGCGGCGAGGCCGATTCAGCCGTTCGCAATATTCCATAGACCGTGAACGGCTGGCGGCCTGTCTCGGTGGTGACCCATCCTGCGAGCACGGCAATGAAGCCGGAAGGCGCCATCGCGACCGCAAACATATGCAGAAGGCGGGAGTCGTAGAGCTTGCCCTGCAGCCGCATCAACAGGCTGAACAGGCCGAGCGCCAGCATCAGCAGCCCCATGCCGACCATGATCCGGAACGACCAGAACGTGATCGCCACCGGCGGCCAGTTCTCGCGCGGCACGGTGTCGAGACCGGCCATCGGCGCATCGGGCGAATGCTTGAGAATCAGCGAGCCCAGCTTCGGCACTTCGATCGCATAGTCGACCCTGCCGGCGGCCTGGTTGGGCAGGCCGAACAGGATCAGGGGCGCGCCATGCTGGTGACTCGTGAAGTGGCCTTCCATCGCCATGATCTTCACCGGCTGATGCTCCAGCGTGTTGAGCCCGTGCTGGTCGCCGGCGACGATCTGGATCGGCGCCACCAGCGCAGCCATCCACATCGCCATCGAGAACATCACGCGCGGGCCGGCGAGGTGCCGGTCGCGCAGCAGGTGCCAGGCGCCGACCGCGCCGACCACCAGCGCGGTGGTCAGGTACGCCGCCAGCACCATGTGCACGAGGCGGTAGGGAAATGATGGATTGAAGATCACCTTGAGCCAGTCGACGGCGATGAACTGCCCCTCGGCGTTGAAGGCGTAGCCCGCCGGGGTCTGCATCCAGGAATTGGCGGAGAGAATCCAGAACGCCGAAATCAGCGTTCCGATCGCGACCATCAGCGTCGCCAGAAAGTGCAGCCTGGGACCGACGCGCTTGAGACCGAACAGCATCACGCCGAGGAAGCCCGCTTCGAGGAAGAACGCGGTCAGCACCTCATAGGCCATCAGCGGGCCGAGCACGGGGCCGGTCTTGTCGGAGAAGGCCGACCAGTTGGTGCCGAACTGGTAGGACATCACGATGCCGGAGACGACGCCCATGCCGAAGGCGACGGCGAAGATCTTGAGCCAGTAATTGAACAGGTTGATGTAGACCTCGCGCCCGGTCGCCAGCCAGAGCGCTTCGAGCACCGCGAGATAGCTGGCAAGCCCGATCGAGAAGGCCGGAAAAATGATGTGGAACGACATCGTGAAAGCAAACTGCGCCCGGGCCAACACGACCGCATCCCAGCCTTCGAACATCGGCACCATCCGTCGCAAGTTTCGCCGGTCGCGATATCTTCAACGACGGAGCTACCGTTCTCGAAAATTGCGCCCGAACCAGTGTTGCACCTTACCATGCCCGATGCGACGATCATACCTGCGTGCCGTGCGGAACAGGCGTGCAAGTCTATCCGATACCCCGTGGATTCAACCCCAGTCGCCTGATGATCTCCGCCTGCACGGCGCGGGTCTGTTCCTTGCCGACCAGCACCGGGCTGCGAACCGTTCTGCCGGAGTGGAGGCGGGCGGCGAGCGCATAGTGTGAGCCGCGTCGGCCGCCGCTTTCGACATCGATGTGCGCGACGTCGTCACCGCCGGCGGCGATGATTTCGATCATGCCCGTCAACGACAGCCGCTCCATCCGCAGACCGCCATCCCTGACAATCCAGCATCCGCTCGCCCGGTAAAGGTACCTCGTCAGCAGGAAGGCCACGATCGCGCCGAATGACCAGACGGCGACGCCAGGCCCGGTCATTTTGCCGCTCCACAGCGCGAACACGGGTGGAAGAACCACGGAACAAACCAGCAGCCCGGTAAGCGCTCTGAACGCCCACAATCGTCGGGCACTGACAGGCTGGCCCAACCGTATCGCCGCATTCGCGGCGTCGAGCGGATTTTCGGCCAGTTCGGGCGCGGGCAATTGCAGCAGCCGCGCAATCTGCACCGTGGTCCGTTTCACCTGGGTGATGTCCGGCAGCGGCGGCGAGATGAGCGTATCGCCCGAACCGGTCTCGAAGATGAGCGTGAACTCGACCGACTTGCCGATGCTCCTCCGCAGCCGCATCTCCGAGAGTTCATCCTCCCGGATCGATCTACTGTGCAGCCTTCCGAACGGGCGCTGTTCGCCGATCAGGATCTCGCCCGGCGTGACGATCCACACCACGTTGCGATCGAACAGCGCTGCGACCAGCAGCAGGCAGCCGAACAACAGCGCGAACAGCGCGGCGATGCCGAGCCACTGGTCGTGTGCCAGATGGGCAAGGCCGGGCAGGGCGATCAGGCACACCAGGATGGCAATGCCGGCGAGGACGAGCCGCTCGTTGAGCGACGTGCCCCTGCGCAATCTCACTTCATTCTCGTTTGCCACAGCATCCATCGCCGGCGGCAGGCATCACGACCGCCGTGGTCGCATCAAATGGCAAAGTGTGCGGCTGAAATGCGGCAAGCGCAGTTGCTTGGTTCAGCTTCAAGTGAACGACGCCAAAAGCAGAGCGACCCGGCCGAGGGGGGCATCCCGGCCGGGTCGTTGGAGGTCGCTTGGGGGTCTGCTACTTGGGAGGTCTAGGGCTTGGTAGGTCTAAGCTTCAGAGACTTGGAGATAGAAATTCAGCGGGGGGTCACGCTGTCGTCGGAGATCACGCAGATCTCTTTTGGATTCTTGGAGCTGCAATCGACCACCTGTTCACGCACGAACGTCGAGCCGGCGTCGCGTTGGGCGCGCGGCTGGATGTTCTGGGCCGACAGGGTGGCCAGGGTTGCAACCGCGCCGAGCGGGACGATGAAAAAGCGGAAGGACGGCTTCAGCATGTTCGCTTTCCTGTTCGGCGTTGCGTTGGTGATGATCGGTATAGGAGGTGAGTTTTTCCGGGTGATGTCGCCAATTGTTTCATTTGTTTCGTCGGGATTAATCTTTAGTCCGCCGAAACCGACCCGTTTCTCGCTCCCATCCAGTGTTTAAAGTATTGAAATAGCCGGTCTTTATGCCGCGAGGCTGTCCACGCCGGCGCCCTTAAGCAATTCGGCCAATTGTTTGCGGGCATAGAACATCCGGGTTTTCACCGTGCTCTGGGGAATACCGATGATCTCGCCGGCCTCCTCGACCGATTTCTCGTGGTAGTAGACGAGGTTGATGATCTCGCGGTGGGCCGGCGACAGCTTTGCGATGCAGGCGCGCAGGATGGCACTGGTGTTGTTGCGGTCCAGCGAAGCCTCCGGCGTGTCGGCATCGTCGGCGATCTTGAGCACGTCCTCCTGATCGATGTCTTCATGCTTGCGCTGGCGCAGCGCGGTCAGCGCCTTGAAGCGGGCGATCGACAGCAGCCAGGTGGAGACCTGCGAACGGCCTTCGAACTGGCTGGCGGTGCGCCAGACGTCGAGGAACACCTGGCTCACCAGGTCTTCCGCCATGGTGGTGTCGCGCACCATGCGCAGCACGAAGCGGTAAACCCGGACGTTGTGGCGTGAATAAAGTACATGCATCGCGTGCCGATCGGCCTTGGCGATGCTGTCGAGAAGCATCTCATCCGAAATCGCACGGGCAGCGGCGATCGACTGGCGGGCTGCGGCGTTGATGGCGACGACGTTCGGCATGACAGGCTCCCAATTCGCCGTGAGTGCGGCGGTTCGTTGAGAGAATTGTTAGCCAGCCTCCGTTTCGGGACGTCTGCTCCAAAAGGGAAAAATGGTTTCGTGGATGGGAGAATTGTTTCGTCGCAGCGCCAGCGACGAAACATTCGGGACGAAAATGCCAGTAATTTCAATGTGCGGAAAATCGGGAAGCAGGATTTTCGCTCTATGGAACAAATCCCGCGGTGCTGAACCGGAGAAGGGCAATGGGGGACTTAAGAGCCACCGGCCTGCGCCGGGGCGGTCGGAAGCACTCAGCCCTTATCGCCGGTCGGGGAGAACAGATAGCCGCCGCCCCGGATGGTGCGGATGACGGCGGGCTTGGTCGGGTCGATCTCGATCTTGCGGCGAATCCGCATGATGCGCAGGTCGACGGCGCGATCGAATGCCTCGGCATCGCGCGCATTGGCCAGTTCAAGCAGCCGCTCGCGCGACAGCACGCGCTTTGGATTGGCCGCGAACACTTTCAACAGCCCGAATTCGGAGGCCGTCAACGGATGCTCGTTGCCTTCGTCGTCGCGCAGCGCCTGCGCTTCGAGGTCGAGCCATTTGGTGCCGAACCGCACCAGCTGTTCCTTCTCCGCCTTTGCCGCCGCAGTCTCCGGCGCGGCGGCCGCCTTGGCCGGGGTGCTGCGGCGAAGCACGGAGCGGATGCGCGCCATCAGTTCGCGCAGTTCGCAAGGTTTTGCGATGTAATCGTCGGCGCCGAGCTCGAGGCCTACGACGCGGTCGATCGGGCTCGCGGTCGCCGTCAGCATGATGACGGGGACGTTGATCCGGCTCTTGAGGTCGCGGATGATCGAGAGACCGTCTTCCTCGGGCATGTTGAGGTCGAGCACCACGAGGTCGGGCACGTTGGTCTCGATCACGCTGCGCAGGCTCTTGCCGCCGTCGCACAGCGTCACCCCAAAGCCGTGCATCTTCAGATAATCACCGACCATTTCGCGGGCCGGTGCCTCGTCATCGACGATGATGATGTGCGGGCTCTGGGTCATGACGTCTCTGATGCCGGCAGTTTAACCGTAAACGTCGATCCCTGTCCGGGGCCGCCGCTCTCGGCGGTCACATGGCCGCCATGCATGTCGATGATGCGTTTGACGATCGACAGGCCGAGGCCGGTCGAACTCTCCCCCGCCGTCGGCTTGGCCGACAGCCGCTGGAACCGGCCGAACAACCGGCCGAGATCCTCGGGGCTGAGGCCCGCGCCCTCATCGGCAATGCGGATCACAGTGTCGCTGTCCTCATGGCTGACCGCAACCGCGATCTTGCCGCCGATCGGCGAATATTTGATGGCATTGCTGACCAGGTTGTCGATCGCCTCGCGGATCCGGTCGGCGTCGCACATGGTGACGATGTTCGGCGGTGCCGATACGTTGATCCGCTGCTGCTTGTTGACAGCCGAGGGCAAGTTGGAATCGGTGACTTCGGCAACGAGGGCCGCGATGTCGACCGGTTCGCGGCGGATCGTGATGTCGAAGGCGTCCGCCATCGCGTCGGAAATCAGGTGGTCGACCATCGAGGTCAGGCGCTTGGTGGCGTCGCGGATGTGCTCGACCTGCGCGGTGACGTTTTCCTTGGGCGAGCCGGCGCCTATCAGTTCGGTCAGCATTTCGGTGCGGCCCAGGATCACGCCGAGCGGGTTCTTCAGGTCGTGCGCCACGGTCCCCAGAATTTCGTTCTTGAAGCCGTTGGCGCGCTGCAGCCGCAGCCACTGCGCCGACAGGCGGCGGTTGGCCTGCATCAGCGCGCGGGTGCGCTGGGCGACGCGGTCTTCGAGCTGGGTGTTGGCCTCGTGCAGTTGCCGGTAGAGGATGACGTTGTCGAACGCGATCGACAGGCGGCTCGAGAAGATCTCGACCAGAGCGCGGTCGGTGTCGGAAAGCTGGCGCTCCGCCTGCAGCAGCACCACCACCTCGCGGCCGCTACCGGTGCGCAGATAGAGCACGCTGCGGTGGTCGGCGAACTCGTTCTTGCGGCGCTGGAAGGCGGCTTCCACCATCTGGCGCAGATCCGGATCGAGCGACCTGGAACTGGTCGAGCCGATGAAGCGGCTGTAGCAGCCCGAGCCCGCGAGCACCGAAAACTCGCTGCCGGGCGCGCCGTCGTCGCGCAGCACCAGGATGCCGGCGCAATCGACATTGAGCAGCGAGGCGAGCTGCGTCAGCACGCCTTCGGCAAGGCGCTGCATCGATTTGAAGTCATAGAGGGTCGAGGCGGCGTCGATGATGATTTCCAGCCCGCGCCTTGTCTGCACCATGCGCTCGAGCTGCTGGTAGCTGCGCAGCGCCGCCGTCAGCGAGGTGAACAGCTTGTCGGCCGTCAGCTCGGTCTTGGCCTTGTAGTCGTTGATGTCGTACTGCACGATGACGCGGCGCTCGGGCGCCTGTCCGGGCTGGCCGGTGCGCAGGATGATGCGCACGGTCTCGTTCTTGATCTCGTTGCGGATATATTCGACGAGCTCCAGGCCCGCGATATCCGTTTCCATGATGACGTCGAGCAGCACGGCCGCGACATCAGGGTTGTCGCGCATCAGGACGCGGCCTTCCGCCGCCGAATAGGCAGACAGGATTTCCAGCGTGGCGCCGTGGAGGTTGTAGTCGCTCAGCGCAAAGCGGGTGCCTTCGTGGACGGCGGCATCGTCGTCGATGACGGCGATCTTCCATTTGCGTACGGACGAGTCCTCCGGGACGGTCCCGGTATCGTCGATCAGGTGGAGGACATCGTCCTGTTCGGCCATTGAGAAGTCCCGTCGGCTGCTGCCTGGTCTGAAATCGTGGGTTCGCCCTTGGCGATTCTAGGCATGATAATGCGGAAAGTGGTGCCCTGTCCCAGCCTCGACTCCAGCATCATCCGGCCGCCGAGCTGTTGAGTGACAAGATTATAGACGATATGCAAGCCCAGTCCGGTCCCGCCTTCGTTGCGGCGCGTCGTAAAAAACGGGTCGAACGCCTGCCGCTGAACGTCAGGGGTCATTCCGGCCCCGTTATCGGCAAAAATGATCTCGACATCGTCGCTGCCGCGGGCCCGGGCCGAGATCGAGATCTTCCCGGAACGGCCGTCGGCAAAGGCGTGGTTGGCCGCGTTGAGGAAAAGATTGGTTAATATCTGGCCGTAGGAGCCGGGGTAGCCGTCGATGATGAGGCCATCCGGCACGTCGACCGACAGGTTGATCGCCGCCTTTTTCAGCACCGGCCGCAGGCTGGCGACGATCTGGTCGGTGGCCTCGCTGAGCATGAATTGCCGGCGTTCGGCGTGCGAGCGGTCGACCGCCACCTGTTTGAACGACTGGATCAGTTCGCCGGCGCGATGCAGGTTCGCGACCAACTGCCCCGCTGCGTCCCGCGAGGACTTGACGAAATCGTCGAGCTTGGAACGGCGCAGCGGTTCGGTCCGCAGCTCCTGCTCGAAGGTGTCGGCGCGGCGCGCAAAACTCGACGCCACCGTCAGGCTGATGCCGATCGGGTTGTTCACTTCGTGGGCGACGCCGGCGACCAGTCCGCCGAGTGCCGCAAGCCGTTCGGCGTCGATCAGGTTCTGCTGCGCGGTGTTGAGTTCGAGCAGTGCGCTCTCGGCCTTTTCCTTCGAGGCGCGCAATTCGTCCTCCGTCTTGCGTTTTGCGATGGCGTTCTCTCGGAACACTTCGACCGCGCGCGCCATGGCGCCAACCTCGTCCCTCGCGGTGGTGCCCTGGACGCTGCGATCGTAATTGCCCGAGGTGATCGCATGCATCGCAGCCAGGATCTGCTGCAGCGGCAGGCGGATCGAAAGCGCGATCAGGACGCCGGCGGACAGGATGATCCCGAGGAAGATCACGGCGATCGACAGCACGCGCCTGGAAATGGCCGACAGCGTCCGGTCGAAGGTCTCCTGCGCCTTCTGCTCGCGATGGCGCATCTTGACCGACAATTCGTCGATGACGCCGATGGCCTCGGCCTGGCTGGCGTCGATGGTGTTGCGCAGCAGCGCGGTGCGGATCGCAAGCTGCTCGGTCAGCTTCGCCATGCCCTCGCGCAGCGCCACGGTCCGCGCACCGAGTCGCGTCAGCGCCATGCGCTGCAGGTCGTTGTCGGCAAGGTCGGACATCGCGGGAATGGTCTTTTCGATCGTCTCGGTATTCTTGCGCGCGTCCTCGGCCGATGCCGTGGCGAGCGACAAATAATAGGCATTGGCGGCGACCAGCATCGCCGTGAACGCCTCGCGGGATTTTCCGAGCGACGGCCAGATCGGCGCGTCGCGATGGCCGGTGGCGCCCTCGATGATTGAATAGAGCCCGGCCATTTCCCGCGCCGGCCCCAGCACCTGCTGCTCATAGGTCCTGGTGATGGTCGCCTGCACCGCGCGCAATTCGCCGAAACCGTTGAGGAAGCGGTCGGTGACCTGTTCGAGCCGCTCGACCGATCCTGAAAGCATCGGGTCGTTCGAGGCGCGCGTCGTGAGCGTGCCGAGCACCGCTTCGCGCAGCAGCAGGATCTCGGCGAACAGTTCGGGGCTCGGCTGGTTGATATAGCGATGGATCAGGTTCTGCAGGCGGCTGGTTTCGCTTTCCAGCAGCGCCAGGATCTTGTCGGACTCGCGCACATGCCGGACGTCGTCCCACGCCGATCCCAGCACCTTGACGCCGTTCCAGATCAGGATGGCGAGCACGACGACGACGGCGGAGTTCAATCCGGCGATCGACAGGATGCGCCAGCGGATCGGCACCGCGCGCAGCAGCTGGACAATGCGGGAACGGCTGCGCGTGGCAAAGCTCGCCAGTCGATCCGTCGCCCGGTCCTGTTGCGGTTTGCCCGTCAATTTACTGCCACCTCGCGAAACGCAGTACGAAAATCGCGCGCGCAAACGCCCGTTGAAAGCGCCGTTACCGACAGCGAAACAACAAGCATCACGGTCCGCGAAAGTTCGGCGCGGCGGTACACAGGCGACACATCCCCTTAGTGATTGAGTCGGCGGCGGGAATAAAAGGTTCAACGGCCATTTTAGCAGAATTTGCCGATACTTGGCTATCTTGCACTCCGCAGCCGAAGGCCTGATCCTCAGGTTATCCCGGCTGTTCGATTACAATCGACAATTGTGCGGTGCGACGACGTCGAGATGGATTGAAACCGTCGCCGCAGCGATCTATGAGGGCGTTTGCGAACAAGTTCATTGCAGGATGATCATCGGTGAAACTGGCCCTGAAATTCTTGCAGCTCGTCACGCTTGCAGCATTGGTTCTGTCCTCTCCCGCGCAAGCCGCGACCGAGATCATGTGGTGGCATGCGATGTCGGGGCAGCTCGGCAAGCAGCTGGAAAAGCTGGCGGCCGATTTCAACGCGTCGCAGCCCGACTACAAGGTCGTGCCCACGTACAAGGGCAGCTATACCGAGACGGTCACGGCCGCAATTTTCGCGTTCCGCTCGCGCAGCCAGCCCGCGATCGTTCAGGTCAACGAGGTTGCGACCGCCACGATGATGGCGGCAAAGGGCGCGATCTATCCGGTATTCGAATTGATGCGCGACCAGTCGGAGCCGTTCTCGCCGGAGGCGTATCTGCCGGCCGTGACCGGCTATTATTCCGACGTCGCCGGCAACATGCTGTCGTTTCCATTCAATGTCTCGACGCCGATCCTCTACTATAACAAGGACATCTTCCGCTCCGCCGGCCTCGATCCGGAGGTGGCGCCGAAGACCTGGCCCGAGGTCGGCGCTGCGGCCAGGCGCCTGCGCGCGGCTGGTTCGCCTTGCGGGCTGACCACGTCCTGGCCGTCCTGGATCAATGTCGAGAATTTTTCGGCATTCCACAATCTGCCGCTGGCGACCCGGACCAACGGTTTCGGCGGTCTCGATGCCGAGCTTGCCTTCAACAATCCACGGGTGGTCCACCACATCGCCCAGCTTGCGGAATGGCAGGGCACGAAAATCTTCGACTACAGCGGCCGGGGACAATCGGCCGAGCCGCGCTTCCAGAAAGGCGAGTGCGGAATCTTCATCGGTTCCTCGGCGACGCGCGCGGACATCAAGGCCAATTCCAAGTTCGAGGTCGGTTACGGCATGATCCCGTATTGGCCCGAAATTGACGCCGCGCCGCAAAACAGCATCATCGGCGGCGCCACGCTGTGGGTGCTGCGCGACCGGCCGCGGGCCGAATACTCAGGCGTCGCCCGGTTCTTCGCCTATCTTTCGCGGCCGGAAGTCCAGGCCGCCTGGCACCAGAACACGGGCTACCTGCCGATCACCCGCGCCGCCTTCGACCTCAGCCGCACGCAGGGCTTCTACGATCGCAATCCGGGCGCGGCCAGTGGCATCGAGCAGCTGACATTGAAGCCGCCGACGGCGAATTCGAGAGGAATCCGGCTCGGATCCTTTGTCCTGATCCGCGACGTCATCGAGGACGAACTCGAACAGGTTTTCAACGGCAAGCGGACCGCGCAGGCGGCCCTCGACCACGCCGTCGAGCGCGGCAACCGCCTGCTGCGCCAGTTCGAGCGGGCGAATCCAGACCGGTAGGCGCGTCGCACAGCAAACGAGCGCTCAGAATTTCTGCACTAATTATGAGCAAATATGCATCTTTGTATGCAATCCGCCAGGATGTCGCACTTGCGGGGTCGAGGGCATTTCGAAGCAATATCAGTGCCTTGAACCAAAATTAGCCTTTCCTTAAGGATTGGCACGAACCTTGCGATCCCTGTTCCAAAGCCCGTTTACCCCTGGCGTTGGAGCATCACCCATGAAGCGTCGCGATTTCCTCAAATCCGTCACCGGCGTGGCCGCGGGCGCGCTCGTGCCCGCACCGGCGATCTGGTCCTCGGCACAAGCCCAGTCGCGCTCGGAGACGCTGCTGATCGTCTCGGAGGGCGGTCCCAACAACCTCGACATCCACGGCGTCGGCACCAACGTGCCGGGCTACGAGGTGTCGTGGAATTGCTACGACCGCCTGATCACCCACGAGATGAAGAGCGGTCCCGGCGGCGTGCCGTATTACGACCGCGACAAGTTCAAGGGTGAACTCGCCGACGACATGAAGATCGATGACATGTCGGTGACCTTCAAGCTGAAGAAGAACGCCAAATTCCATGACGGCGCGCCGGTCACGGCCAAGGACGTCAAATGGTCGCTCGACCGCGCGGTCTCCGTCGGCGGCTTCCCGACCTTCCAGATGAGCGCGGGCTCACTGACCAAGGCCGAGCAGTTCGTGGTCGTCGACGACAGCACGGTGCGGGTGGATTTTGCCAGGAAGGACCGCCTGACGATTCCCGACCTCGCCGTCATCGTGCCCTGTATCGTCAACTCCGAGCTGGTGAAGAAGCACGCCAGCGAGAAGGATCCCTGGGGACTCGAATACACCAAGCAGCAGACCGCAGGCTCCGGCGCCTACAAGCTGGCGAAATGGACCGCCGGCACCGAAGTGATCATGGAGCGCAACGACGAGTGGGTCGGCGGCCCGTTGCCGAAGATCAAGCGCGTGATCTGGCGCATGGTGCCGCAGGCCGGCAACCGTCGCGCGCTGCTGGAGCGCGGCGACGCCGACATCTCCTACGAACTGCCGTTCAAGGATTTCCAGGAGATGAAGGCCAACGGCAAGCTCAACGTGGTGTCGCTGCCGTTCTCCAACGGCATCCAGTATATCGGCATGAACGTCACCAAGCCGCCGTTCGACAATCCGAAAGTGCGGCAGGCGATAGCGTATGCGATGCCGTATCAGAAGATCATGGACGCGGTGCTGTTCGGCCTTGCCAATCCGATGTTCGGCGCACCTGCGGACAAGGCGACCGAAGTCGCCTGGCCGCAGCCGACCAAATATTCCACTGACATGGCCAAGGCCAAGGCGCTGCTTGCCGAAGCCGGTTACGCCAACGGTTTCGAGACCACGATTTCGTTCGACCTGAATTTCGCTGGCGTCAACGAGCCGCTGTGCATCCTGGTTCAGGAAAGCCTCGCCCAAATCGGCATCAAGACCACGATCAACAAGGTGCCCGGCGCCAACTGGCGCACCGAACTGAACAAGAAGGAGATGCCGCTCTACACCAACGTGTTCTCGGGCTGGCTCGATTACCCCGAATACTTCTTCTACTGGTGCTATCACGGCAACAATTCCGTCTTCAACACCATGAGCTACAAATCGCCGGAGATGGACAAGCTCATCGACGGCGCGCGCACGGCAGCCTCCAACGGCGACACCGCGACCTACGACAAGGACGTGAAGGGCTTCGTCGATCTCGCCTTCACCGACATCCCGCGCATCCCGCTGTATCAGCCTTTCGTCAACGTCGCGATGCAGAAGAACATCTCGGGCTATCAGTACTGGTTCCACCGCCGTCTGGATTATCGCGCGCTGGTGAAGGCGTGAGAGGGCGAATGGGGAGTGGCGAGTAGCGAATAGGGGCAGGGAATGGTCGCAGTCAGCCGAGAACAACCACTCGCTATTCGCTATTCGCCACTCGCGCGCGCCGCGCAAGACGCGGAGCGCCGCCCATGCTGACCATGATCGGCAAGCGGCTGATGTTTGCGATCCCGTCGCTGATCGGGGTCGTGATCGTCACGTTCCTGCTGACGCGCGCGCTGCCGGGCGATCCGGCCGCGTATTTCGCAGGACCGGCCGCGACCAAGGAGGCGGTCGAGCAGATCCGCAAGAAGCTCGGCCTCGACAAGCCGCTGTTCGAGCAGTTCCTGCGATACACGAACGATCTCGCGCACGGCGATTTCGGCAACTCGCTGACTACGGGCCAGCCGGTTGCCACCGAGATCCGCAACCGCCTGCCGGCATCGGCCGAACTGACGCTGCTTGGACTGTTCGTTTCGGTGATCATCGCCATTCCGCTCGGCGTGCTTGCGGCGACCCGGCCGGGATCGTGGATCGATCATCTCTGTCGTGTGACGACAACCGCAGGCGTGTCGCTGCCGGTGTTCTTTACCGGGCTGGTGCTGGTTTACGTGTTCTATTTCAGGCTCGGCTGGTCGCCGGCGCCGCTTGGCCGGCTCGACGTGTTCTACAGCGCGCCGCCGACGATCACGGGCTTCTATCTGATCGACACCCTGATCGCGCGTGATTTCGAGGCGTTTCGTTCTGCGCTGAGCCAGCTCATCCTGCCGGCTACGACGCTTGCGATCTTCTCGCTGGCGCCGATCGCGCGCATGACGCGGGCCTCGATGCTGGCCGTGCTGGCGTCCGAATTCGTGCGCACCGCGCGCGCCAGCGGGCTTTCACCTTCGACCGTGATCGTCACCTACGCGTTTCGCAACGCTATGCTGCCGGTCATTACCACGCTCAGCATGGTGTTCTCGTTCCTGCTCGGCGCCAACGTGCTTGTCGAGAAAGTGTTCGCCTGGCCCGGCATCGGCTCCTACGCGGTGGAAGCATTGATCTCCTCGGATTTCGCACCGGTGCAGGGTTTTGTGCTGACCATGGCTGTCATGTACGTGCTGCTGAATCTGATCATCGACATTCTCTACGGCGTGATCGATCCACGAGTCCGGCTTGAAGGATGAGGTTGGAAGATGAGTGCTGTTCTGCCTGCCGTTGAACCCGCCGGTCCCGCGCGCACCTCGGGGCTTGTCGCGATCCTCGAACACACCCGCTATGTGCTGGGCGAGAACCGCGTCACCGCCTTCGCCTTCGGCCTGCTGGTGATCATCCTGTTCGCGGCGATCTTCGGCCCCTACATCGTTCCCTACGATCCGCTCGCCAGCGATACCGCCTCGGCGCTGAAGCCGCCGTCGGCCGCGCACTGGTTCGGCACCGATCAACTGGGCCGCGATATCTTCAGCCGCGTCATCGTCGCCACCCGGCTGGACACGTTCATCGCGGTTGCCTCGGTGGCGCTGGTGTTCCTGATGGGAGGCCTCGCAGGCATCGCCGCCGGCTATTTCGGCGGCTGGACCGACCGCATCGTCGGGCGCATCGCCGATACCATCATGGCGTTCCCGCTGTTCGTGCTGGCGATGGGTATCGTCGCAGCGCTCGGCAACACCGTGCAGAACATCATCATCGCGACTGCGATCGTCAACTTTCCGCTTTACGCGCGGGTCGCCCGCGCCGAGGCCAATGTCCGCCGCAACGCCGGCTTCGTGCAGGCGGCGCGGCTGTCGGGCAACGGCGAAATGCGAATCCTGCTGGTGCATATTCTGCCGAATATCATGCCGATCATGATCGTGCAGATGTCGCTGACCATGGGCTACGCCATCCTCAACG
>JAESGW010000335.1_pt1 | contig 63937 bp, 58 predicted proteins | sample 9269791 | NCBI WGS metagenome assembly JAESGW01 (sample SAMN16773120, study PRJNA677053) | algae metagenome | isolation source: Aphanocapsa lilacina HA4352-LM1 and co-occurring heterotrophs from near cave... | place: USA: Maniniholo cave, near Haena, Kauai, HI | collected 2009-07-28
GTGTTGATTCGTATCGAGACGAAGGCGGGTCATGGGGCGGGCAAGCCGACCACCAAGCTCATCGAAGAAGCGGCGGACCGCTGGGCGTTCCTGGTGGCCAACCTCCACATGCAGTTGAAGTTTTGACGGCGGGCGGCGCGGTATAGCGATTGCCCTTGCACCCGTCAAGCCGCGGCCAGGAGCAGCGGGGCGCACAGGCCGTGCTTGCGCCGGGGGCGACGGAGGCCCACTTCGGCATCGCAGGGTTTGCGGGATGGCAACACAATTGCACCTCAACCCTGCCCTATCCAAGTCCCCAACAGGCTCCAGAGCATCGGTCCAGAAGCTAAGCTGGCTGTGAACGCCCAGCGGCTTCCTGTCGGGCTAGCACCTGCAGATTGTGCACCACCGCCACCCGAGGCCAATCGAATAGATTCTTGCGCACGCCCAGGTAGCGGGCTTTTTGTCCCTGCCACTGAGCGATGTGCGCCAAACTGTGCTAGACACTCACCCGCTCACGCAACTTCGCTCGACCCGCCTTTGTCTGCTGGCGTTCGCGCAACTCGACCAGCAGACGTTCGTCCGGATGGATCGAGACACTGCGGGGGCTGCTGGTGCAGCGTTGGATGCGCACCGCCCGGCTTTTGCGGCCGTGGCGCCTCTCGGGGTCTTCGATGCTGATGCGCCGCTCGCGGCTGACTTTACGGCGTAGGACAAACTGTCCGCGCGAGTTAAGTTGTCCGTCCTACTGATGGACTTGCTCGGCCGCTTGCAGGCCCCATGCGACCCCGGCCTGAAGCGGTTGAGTTTGCACGTCCAAGTCACTTTCCAGCGATGCGAGCGTCCCGAGCAGCCTTCCCAGAGCTTCGGCACATTCGTCCGGTCGACTCCAATCGATGTCCAGGGCAGCCGCTGCCCGCGACGAGGGCGCTGCCTGTCTGCTCAGCCCATTGCGCCAGTCCCACCCCCGTCTGGCACGCCACGATTCTCAATGCCTTGCGCATTGCATGGCCCAACAAGTTCAAAGAATCCTCGACCCTCCCAGCTCCCCTTCAGCTTGCGCCGCCTACCGAACAACGCGGGCTAGCCAAGGACTTGGCCGGGTAAGTGATTTACATCATTCAAGACATCAAGCTCAGGGTCGGGGTATATCTATGGTCTCGATCTCCCGGCGGGCTTCTTCTAGCCACCGCTGGAAAGAGGCGAGGGCCAACAGCGCTTCGCAGTACTGTCCAAGGTCTTCGTCGAGCAGAACGCCGTAACTTATAAAGCGGGTGACCACCGGCGCGTACATCGCATCGGCGATCGTGAAGCGACCGAACAAAAAGTCGCCGCCGTTGCCGTACTCCATGCGGCAACGGCGCCACAGGTTGGCGATGCGGTCGATGTCGTCCATGACGGCAGGGGGCATCGGCCAATGGGTGTGGCGGGCGCGGGTGTCCATGGGCATCCCGGCGCGCAGGGCGGCAAAACCGGCGTGCATCTCGCAGCTGACGGCCCGCGCCACCGCCCGCACCGCCGGATCCGCAGGCCACAGCCCGGCTTCAGGCAACTGCTCGGCGACATACTCACAGATAGCGAGCGATTCCCAGATGCGCAGCTTGCCGTGGGTGAGCACCGGCACCTTCCCGGAGGGGGAGTAGGCCAGGATTTGGGCGCGGGTTTCGGGACTGTCCAGACTGATGCGCACTTCCTCGAAGGCGAAACCGGCCTGCTTGAGGGCGAGCCAGGGGCGCAGCGACCAGGAGGAATAGTTTTTGTTGCCGATGACCAGAACGGGAAGCTCCATCCGATGACCTCCGCAAAGATTTGGCGCTCTACTTTGGAGTGTCTTTGGAAGGTGGCGGCTTGGGGCCCTTCCACCAGATCCACACCACCCCGATCCCGTACAGCAAGAGGGCCAGCAGCATGGCGGGCAACGCCTGCACCAGGGGAATGCCCGTAAACAACAGATACAGCGCGACCGCCGCCCAGACGACCAGCGACAGTGCGATCCAGGCTGGACCCATCGCTTGCCTCGCAACGTCTGGGATCACTGTAGCCCTTGCAGGAGCAATCGCAGCGGCCAGCAGGTATCGGTGAGCACACTGGCAGTGCATTTGCCCGTAATATGTCTGCAGTTTTGATGTGCCGTTTATGCAACTGGAATGGATCGACTGGGCGATTATTGCCGTCTATTTTCTCGGTTCGCTGCTCATCGGGGTGACCTTCACCGGCCGGGCCGGTAAGAACCTTAGTGCATACTTTGTCTCTGGGCGCAGCGTGCCCTGGTGGCTGGCGGGCACCTCGATGGTGGCCACCACCTTCGCCGCCGACACGCCCCTGGCCGTTGCCGGTCTAGTGATCAAAAACGGCGTGGCGGCCAACTGGCTGTGGTGGAGCTTCGCGATGGGCGGCATGCTCACGGTCTTTTTCTTTGCCCGCCTCTGGCGGCGCTCCGGGGTACTCACCGATATCGAATTTACCGAGTTGCGCTACGGCGGCAAGCCGGCGGCGCTGCTCAGGGGCTTTCGCTCGCTCTATTTGGGAATTGCCATCAACTCGATCATCATGGGTTGGGTCACCCTCGCCATGGTCAAGATTCTCGGGCTGACCTTGGGGGTCGACAAGTGGCAGGCGGTAGTTTTGTGTTTTGTGGTCACAGCTCTCTACACGACCCTCTCCGGGTTGTGGGGGATCCTGGTCACCGACGCCTTTCAGTTCGTGCTCGCCATGGTGGGCTGCATCGCCCTTGCGGTTTTTGGACTGGAGGCGGTCGGGGGCATCGACGGGCTCAAACTCGCCCTGGGTAGCCGCTTCGGCGACGCCGATCCGATTTTGGCCCTTATCCCAGCGGTCGATTCGCCCTGGATGCCCGTTGCCACGTTTTTGCTCTTGTTGAGTGTCGGCTGGTGGGCGTCGTGGTATCCGGGGGCGGAACCGGGGGGCGGCGGCTATGTGGCCCAGCGGGTCTTCTCGGCGCGCAGCGAGCGCGATTCGCTCTTGGCGACGCTCTGGTTCACCGTTGCCCACTATGCGCTGCGCCCCTGGCCGTGGATTGTAGTAGCGCTGGTGGCAATGGCGCTCTATCCGGAGCTGACGGAACCCAAGGCCGACCCGGAGACCGGCTACATCAAGGTGATGATCGACGTATTGCCCACGGGTTGGCGGGGGTTGATGCTCGCCGCCTTCGCCGCCGCCTACATGTCGACAATTTCGACCCACCTCAACTGGGGCACGTCCTATCTCATCAACGACTTTTACAAGCGCTTCTTGCGGCCCGAGGCGTCCGACAGCCATTACATCTGGGTCTCGCGCCTCACCACGGTGCTGGTGATGGTGCTTGCCGGGATCGCCACGCTCAATATCGATTCGATTAGCGGTGCCTGGCAGTTGCTGTTGGCTCTAGGTGCCGGGACTGGACCTGTCTACCTGCTGCGCTGGTACTGGTGGCGCATCAACGCCTGGTCGGAAATTGCGGCACAGCTGTGTGCACTGGCCAGCTACGTCGTACTCACCTACTTTTTGCCGGTGCAGATGCGTCTTGACACCAACGACCCGAACGATCTGGCCCTTTCGTTGGTAATTTCGGTAGCGCTCACCACGGTTTTCTGGCTTGCGGTGACTTTCCTGACCCAACCGGAGACCCCGGCAGTATTGGAGCGCTTTTACCGGCAGGTGCGCCCGGAAGGACCGGGCTGGCAGGTGGTGCGCGAACGGTTGGGAGCCGCTCCGGGCGCTTCGCTGTGGCCTCTGGTCTTTAACTGGCTGTGCGGTGTGGTGCTCGTCTACGGGGCGCTCTTTGGGGTGGGCAAATTGATCTTCAAAGAGTGGCTGGCGGGCGGCCTGTATCTGGCGGTAGGTCTTGCGGCCGGGGCGCTGTTGGTCGTCACTTTCCAGGGCTTCTCCCCGGAACCGGAGCCGTTGCCCGAGCCGCTCGCGGGCGAGAAGTGACATTGCCCAACACGGATAACTTTTCGGCCGACAACCCGCGTTGGTGGGCAATGCACCAAGTTATTCCCCGATGCGGCTCGGCGTCGGTGGTGTTTGATCTTCAGATAGACCTTGCCCGCCTGCGACCGATCGCCCAGGCCCAGGGAATCTCGTTGAGTGGCCTGGCCCTCGCCTGGCTGCTTGCCCAGCCCCAGACCGGCGCTATCGTCGTCGCCAGCCGGCCCGAGCAAGCGATCGAGAATGCGAAAGCCATGCAGATTACCCTTGAGCGCACGACCCTCGATTCAGATCGATGCCATCGGCCGCACGGTCGCGGACCCGGTCGGCGACGATCAGGTGCTCTGGTCTCTGGAAAACCCCCTCGGCCGCCTGCACGGATTGTTGTCGTCCTGGCGCCGCAAATTGGGCCTGCCGCGACGGCTGGGCTTGGGTTCGCAGCCATAAAAAACTGGGTACGGACAGTCAAGCCGTACCCAGACTCAAAACGGACAATCACCGCTCGCCTAAATGATGTACAGCAGGGCGAACAGGAAAATCCAGACTACGTCCACGAAGTGCCAGTACAGCGAACTGGCGCCAACGCCAAAGTGGCTTGCGGGTGTGTAGTGGTTGGTCTTGAACGAACGGAAGAAGACCACCGCCTGCAACAGCAGACCGATGACCACGTGCATGCCGTGGAAGCCGGTGAGCACGTAGAACGTGCCGCCGAACAGGCCGTCTTTGAGGCCGAATTCGAGGTGCATCCACTCGTAGGCCTGGCCGGCTACGAAGATGGTGCCCATCGCCGTGGTGAGTAACCAAAATAGCCGGAACTGACCCATGTCGCCGTGCTTGAGGGCGCGCTCAGCGAGCATGATCACCCCGGAACTGGCCACCAGGATGACCGTGAAGATGGCAGGCAGAATCTTCTCCAGTTCGGGGGTGCCCGCCGGCGGCCAAGCCGGGGCGGCGGCCCGGTAGGTGAGGTAGGCCACGAACAGGCCCACGAAGAGCATCCCCTCCGAGATCAAAAACAGCGTGAAACCGAGCATGCGCAGGTCGGGGTGCTCGCCGTGGCCGTCGCCATGGCCGATTGCCTGGGACATCGCCGCGTCGTTGGAACTGATCGGTGATTGCATCTGTGTCTATCCGGAGCGTCAGGACTTAGGTTGGGAGATAGCGGTCGGGGTATCGCCCTCGGGGCTGGAGCCGACCGTACCGTACTCGTAAGGACCGGCGGTGACCACCGGCAGGTACTCGAAGTTCTCGACCGGCGGCGGCGAGGCGGTGGTCCATTCCAGGGTCAAAGCCCGCCAGGGATTGGCCGGGGCCTTCGGTCCCCACAGCCAGCTGTAGATGGCATTGAACAAAAAGGGCAACGTCGAGATACCCAGCAGGAAGCCGCCGATACTCACCAGCACGTTGAGGCTCTGGAACTGCTCGGCGTACTCGGCGACGCGCCGGGGCATTCCCTGCAGCCCCAACTGGTGCATCGGCAAGAAGCACAGGTTGAAGCCGATGAAGGTGAGGGCGAAGTGGATCTTGCCCCAGGTCTCGTTGAGCAGCCGCCCGGTCATCTTCGGAAACCAGTAGTAAAGCCCCGCGTATATGGCGAAGACGCTGCCGCCAAAGAGCACGTAGTGCAGGTGGGCGACTACGAAGTAGGTGTCGTGGACGTGGATATCCACCGGCACCGAGGCGAGCATGATTCCCGACAGGCCGCCCACGACGAACATCGAGACGAAGCCCATGGCAAAGAGCATCGCCGAAGACAGTTCCAGCTTGCCGCCCCAGATCGTGCCCAGCCAGCTGAAGACCTTGATGCCGGTGGGTACCGCGATCAAAAACGAAGTGACCATGAAGAACATGCGCAGCCAGTCGGGGGTGCCGGAGGTGAACATGTGGTGCGCCCAGACCAGAAAGCCCAGCACGGCGATGCCCATGCTCGAAATGGCGATCGCCTTGTAGCCGAAGATCGGTTTGCGCGAGAAGACCGGCAGCACCTCGGAGATGATCCCCATCGCCGGCAGGACCATGATGTAGACCGCCGGGTGGGAGTAGAACCAGAACATGTGCTGGTAGACCACCGGGTCGCCGCCGCCGGTCGGGTTAAAAAAGACGGTTCCCAAAAGTAGATCGAAGGCGAGCAAAATCACCGCCCCGGCCAGGACCGGAGTGCCCAGCAGCGTGATGCACGAGGCGGTGAGCGTCGCCCAGCAAAACAGCGGCATCCGAAACAGCTCCATCCCCTCGGTGCGCATCGCCACGATCGTGACGATGAAGTTGAGGGCTGCCAGGATCGATGACGTGCCCAAAAAGACAACGCTCGCAATCCAGATGACCTGACCGAAGTTGGTCACCAGCAAGTCGCCCACCTGCACCTGCTGGGTGCTGAGGGGTGGATAGGAGGTCCAACCGGCACCGGCTGCCCCGCTTTGCACAAAAAAGCTCGAAAGCAGAAGCAGCCCCCCGGGCGGAATCATCCAGAAACTGAGGGCGTTGAGCCGCGGAAAAGCCATGTCCCGGGCGCCAATCATCAAAGGCACCAGGAAGTTGCCGAAGCCCGCCAGGGTCGGAATGATCCAAAGAAAGATCATGATCGTCGCGTGGATGGTGAACACGCCGTTGTAGAGCGAGCGCTCCAGTTCGGCCCCAGGGGTCATCAGCTCGGCGCGGATGACCATCGCCAGGGCGCCCCCCAGCAGGTAGAAGAAAAAGGTCGTCACCAGGTACTGAATGCCGATCACCTTGTGATCGACACAGAAGCTGAAGTAGCGGCGCCAATCGCCCAGAGGCTCCGGCTGCCGTTGCTCGACACGTTGTTGGGTGGTTTCAACCATTGCTTACTGTCCTTGTGCGCGCAGGTGCCCGACGAGGGCGCGGGTTTGTTCGGATTGCAGCACGGCAGTGCCGCTCGTCGCCCCGTAGGCGGCGGCCGGATCGGCCAGCTGCGCCACCCGGGTGCTCGTCCCCAGCGACGCCTGGCTTTTGAGCCACGCATCGACGTCCTTTTTATCTTCGACAATCACATCGACGACCATGCCGCCGTGGTAGGCGCCGCACAACTCCGCGCAGCGCAGCTGGTACTTGCCGGCTTTGGTCGGAGTAAAGCTCACCTGGGTGGTGCGTCCAGGAATCACATCCTGCTTGAGGCGAAATTCGGGGACCCAGAAGGCATGGATGACGTCATTGGACTTCATATCCAGCCGCACCGGCCGGCCGATGGGCAAGTGCAACTCGGAGACTTGCGTCTCGCTGCCGGGGTAGCTAAAAATCCAGGCGTACTGCACCGCCTCCACACCGATGACCAGCGGCGGCGGGGCGGACGGGTCCGGATTGGTCGCCTGAAAGCGAATCGGCAGCCCCGAATCTTCGTGGTGGGCACCGCCGCCCATCGGCGAACCGGCACCCAACAACTGAAAGACCTCAAAGCTGTAGATCGACAAATAAAGCACCAGTGCCGTCGGAATCGCCGTCCAGAGGATCTCCAGGCGCAGGTTGCCGTGCAGGTTGGGACCGTCGCCCATGTCGTCTTTGGCCCGCTTGAAGACGAAGGCCGAGTACAGCAGCACACCCTGGACGCCCAGAAAGATTCCGGTGGCGATAATCAGCATAAAGCGGAAAAGACCATCGATTTGCCCGGCTTCTTTGGAAGCTTCCACCGGCATCAGCCAGCCCACCGTCTGCCCCGCCCAGACGCTCGCAATCACAATCAGTACAGTGCTGACAACAAGAAGGCTTGTATTGGGGGTGATTCTTGGAATTCTCACAGTCGCATCATCCCTTAAACATCTGCAGTACTCCGACTGCGTCATCACAAGGCTATCTGCCACCCTCTGGGAATCGAAAGCCTTTTGGCTTTTCTTCACGATGTCGTTCAACTTCTGCAAAGCGAGGCAAGATTGCGATTCCCCGCACCCGGTGACTCCCCGGCTCCTGACTGCCCTGCGCCGGCGGGCGCAGAGATGGAGCATTCGCTCAGAAAACTTTACATATTTCAACAAACGCGCAGGACCTTTCTCCTGCCGAGCTTGCAATAGGGGAACGCTTCGCAAAAAAAGATTCTAAAAAAATGGCTAAAGCTCCTGCGCCGAGCCGGGGCGGCTGATTACTGTGGAAGTTGAGATAGACGCATCCACTGCGTTCGACCAGCAGGGGCTTCGCGATTAGATGGCTCAATTTCGATTCAAGCTTTCGCTGCCGCAGCGGATGGTGATCCAAGATTCCGCTCCCCAAACCCAGCTCACCCGCACCCGAGTCTGGGTACAGCGGCTTCTGTATACGCTGATTGGCCTGACGTTTGGCCTGATGGCCGTGGGCAGCCTCACCCGGGTGATGGGGGCGGGATTGTCGTGCCCGGACTGGCCGCTTTGCTACGGCGAGGTGCTGCCCCACCTGGACCCGTTTATTTTTCTGGAGTGGTTTCACCGCCAGGTGGCCCAGGTGGTGGGGCTGCTGACCGTGGCGCTGTGCACCCTCACCTGGTGGCGCCGCCGGGTGCTGCCCGGCTGGCTGCCGGGTCTGGCCACCGCCGCCCTGGTGTTGGTGCTGGTGCAAGGAGCGCTCGGGGCGTTCACGGTCACCGAGTACCTGCGCTTTGATATCGTGACCGCCCATCTGGGCACGGCGATGCTCTACTTCGGCGTGCTGCTGGCCGGCGCGGCCCTCCTTACCCCGAACCGGGTCTTCGCCCGACCGTCGGCCGCCCTGGGCTGGATTGCCGCCGCCGCCGCCCTGGTCTGCTACGGCCAGATCATTCTCGGAGGGCTGGTCGCTTCGCAGTGGGCCTTTCATCAGTGCCTGGCAGGTTCCGCGCTGTGCGAGGTCATGCATAATCACCTCTGGGGGGTGCTGCCGGCCACCGTCGCCACCCTGGTGGCCGCCTGGTTCAGCTGGAAGCCTCTCAAGCCGATGGCCCTGGTGCTTTTGGGCCTGCTCGCCCTCCAGATTGGCCTGGGAGTCGGCACTTTTCTGTTGCAATTGAGCGTACCGGCCCTCACGGTGGCGCATTTGGCGGTCGGCGCCGCTCTATTCGGCAGCCTGGTCGTCCTCGCTGCGCTCGCCCTGGCTGCGCCCCACCGCTTCACCGACCGCCTGCACCCATAGGACAACACCCCGTGCAAGAAACGCTTTTTTCCCGCGCCGAGCGCAGCGTACCGCGCCTGAGTGCCGCCCTCAACGACTACTACCAGCTCACCAAGCCGCGCATCCAGGTGCTGCTGCTCATCACGACCGCCGGGGCGATGTGGATCGCAGGCAAAGGCCACGTCGAGCCGCTGTTGCTTCTGGTCACCCTGCTGGGGGGCACCCTCGCCGCGAGTTCCGCCAACGCCTTTAATTGTCTGATCGACCGCGACATCGACCTGCTCATGGAGCGCACCCGCCGCCGGGCTATCCCGGCCGGGCGTATCCTGCCCTGGCAGGCGGCGCTGTTTGCTACAGCCCTGGGAGTGGCCTCCTTCGCCGTGCTGGCAGCCTTTGCCAACCTGTTCGCCGCCTTGTTGGCCATCTCAGGCATCGGCTTCTACGTGGTTATCTATACCCTGTGGCTGAAGCGCACCACCACCCAGAACATCGTCATCGGCGGCGCGGCGGGGGCAATTCCGCCGCTGGTGGGCTGGGCCGCGGTTACCGGCGACCTTGGTTGGTCGGCCTGGGTGCTGTTTGGCATTATCTTTCTGTGGACGCCGCCCCACTTCTGGGCCCTCGCCATGATGATCCGCGAGGACTACCGCAAGGCGGGCGTGCCGATGCTGCCGGTGGTGGCGGGCGACGAGGCGACCGCGCGGCAGATCTTTATTTACACCCTGGTCCTGGTACCGGTCACGCTCGTACTCTACCCGCTGGGTACAATGGGCTGGATATACCTGCTTGCGGCCGGTGCTTTGGGTCTCTGGCTCACGCATGGGGCCTTCAGGCTTTTGAAAGCCCCCAACGACCGCAAGGAATCTCGCTCCCTGTTTAAGCGCTCGATTTTTTATCTGATGTTGCTTTTTGTGGCGATGGGTATCGACAGCATCTTCCTGTTTGCCTGAGAGGGTCCGGAGACTCACGGTGGAAGCGGCAATCCGAATCGAAGATTTGCACAAGTCCTACGGCTCCACCAAGGCCGTGGACGGTTTGTCGCTGACGGTGGCTCCCGCTCAGATCTACGGCCTGTTGGGTCCGAACGGCGCGGGCAAGACCACGACGCTGCGCTGCCTGTGCACCCTGGAGCGCCCCGATCGGGGTCGGCTTGAGGTGGCGGGGATTTCGGTGGCGGACGATTCACGCGCTGTGCGCCACCTGTTGGGCTATGTCGCCCAGGAAATTGCCCTCGACAAGATCCTCACCGGCCGTGAGTTGTTGCAACTGCAGGCCGATCTTTACCATCTAAGCCGGGCGGCGGCCCGCGAGCAGATTACTCAACTGCTCGAACTGTTGGATCTGACCGACCGGGCCGATGAGCGGATCAAGACTTACTCCGGCGGTTTGATGAAGCGGCTGGACTTGGCCGCCGGGTTGCTGCACAACCCGAAGGTGCTCGTCCTCGACGAGCCCACCGTGGGACTCGACATCCAAAGCCGCCTCACGGTCTGGAATTTCCTGCGCGAGTTGCGCCGTCGGGGGGTGACGGTTCTGCTCACCAGCCATTACCTCGAAGAGATCGACATGCTCGCGGCCCGTGTGGCGATCATCGATCGCGGCCGGCTCATCGCCGAGGGTACCCCCGAGGAACTGAAGCAGCGGGTGGGAGGCGAGCGGGTCACCCTGCGCATCCGCGAATTTTCTCCGGCTGCGGAGGCTCGCGAGGCGGCGGTGCTCTTGGGTGCGCTCCCGTTTGTAAAGGAAGTTATCATTAACGAGGCCCAGGGCAACGCCCTCTACCTGGTGGTGGCCGCCGCCGATCCGCTCTCGACGGTGCCCACCCTGCGCGAGGAACTCGCCCGCTCGGGGTTGCCGCTCTTCGGGGTTGCCCTCGCGCGTCCGAGCCTCGACGATGTTTTCCTCGCCGCCACCGGCCAGACGCTCCAGGACGCCGACCTGGCTGCCGGCAGCCCCGGCAAGAAAAAACGCAAGTGAGAGTCCCCTTGACGGCTCTTTTCAACGGTCGCTTCTATGGGTAATTCGTTCATTCCGGATAATTCCGCTTCGCTCCCGCTGCGTCAACCGCAGCGCGCTAGGACGGGTTCATTCGGCCAGTTTCGCCAGGAGACAATGGCCCTGGCGCGGCGGCTGTTTATCCAGTTGGGGCGGCGACCTTCGGCTTTTGTGGGCAGCATCATCCAGTCGCTTCTGTGGCTGATGCTGTTCAGCGCCTTGTTTGCCCAGGCTCCCCGGGGCACCTTCGGCATCGAGGGAGGCTACATCCAGTTTCTGGCGGCGGGGATTATCGTCTTCGCCGCCTTTGGCGGCGCCCTCAACGCCGGGGTGCCTCTGATCTTCGACCGCGAATTCGGCTTTCTCAACCGCCTGCTGGTCGCCCCCCTGGTCTCGCGCACCTCGATTATCTTCGCTTCGGCGCTGTTTATCGTGAGCACGACGCTGGTACAGGCGGCGGCCATCGGCGCGGTGAGCTTTTTGATGGGTGCCCAGTTCGCAGGCGGCTTCGAAGGGGCGCTCATCGTCGCCCTGGTCGTAACGCTGTTGGTCTTCGGCATCGCTGCATTGAGCTTGGGGCTGGCCTTTGTGCTGCCCGGCCACATCGAGATGTTGGCGGCCATTTTTGTCATCAACCTGCCGATGATCTTCGCCAGCACCGCCCTGGCACCGATGTCCTTTATGCCCCTGTGGCTGCAGCTGGTGGCAAGCGCCAACCCGCTCACCTACGCCATCGAACCGATCCGGCACCTGTTTTTGCACAGCAACTGGTCGTGGGCCGATCCGGTTTTGCTGGCCCCCTGGGGTTCGCTGAGCCTGACGGGCTGCGTGCTGGTGCTGTTGGTCTTCGATGTGGTTGCCATCGCGCTGGTGGGCGGCACGCTCAAGCGGAAACTCGGTTAAACCCTGTCGTCGCCGATTAGACCGCCGATGCGCTTGAGGATGCGCAGCACTTCGTACAGCTCGTTGTGCCCATAGGAAAACAGCGAAAAATCTTCAGAAAGGTTGTACTGCGGTTCGGAAGTTCTGAGCAGTTTTAGAAATCGAAAACCGTCGCCATTGGTAACCAGTCCGTATACCGCCCGCTGTGATTCGGGGGCACCCATCTATAGGCAAGTGCGTGGAAAATACCGCCCCCTACGACTTCAAAGGCGAGACCACGACCGCGGCCAGACCCTTCGACACCAAAACGGTCAGCAACGGCTCTCACACCATCACCGCTTCGGTGACGCTCAGCAGCGGCACGGTCCAGACAACCAGCGCGACTTTCACCGTCGCCAACTAACCCCACCGACGCCGAACCGCCCGGGCTGAACATTACAGCCCGGGCGGTCACGGCGAGTCGGTTGTGGGCAGATCAGGCGGCGACGGTGCTCAGTTCTTTTTCGCCGACGGCATCGGCGGTTTCTAGGTTCGGCAGGTTGCACCAAACCTGAAAACCGTCTTCATCCGAGACAATCAGCGACGAACCCGGACAGCTGCGATAGAACGCGATTGCCTCGCGCATCTCGGTCGCAGCAAAATTGCTACAGGGGTAGAACAGGTGATCTCCAAACTTTAATCCGACTTCGATCCCCGAGCGCCGAGAGCGGCGGATTGGGCAGAGATCGACGGAGGCTTTATTCAATATCAACATCGAATGCGTCCCTACTCACGAATGCGAGCCTTCGCTTTCTCCATTCTAACGACGTGTGTCGGAACGCGGAGGTTTCTGCTTAGATATGAACAATTATGTACGGTGATTTCTGTAGCGCTCCGCGAGGACCCGATAATTGAGAGCGTGTTTTCGCCGTTCGGCCTTTTCGCTTTCCTCCAGAGTGCGCACGACGCGGGCGGGCACTCCCGCCACCAGCGATCCCGGCGGCACCGTCCGGGTGACCACTGCCCCCGCCGCCACGATCGACTGGGTACCCACGGTCACGCCATCGAGCACGACCGCGCCGATGCCAATCAGGCATTCGTCCTCGACGACGGCGGCGTGGATGACCGCCCGGTGGCCGACGGTGACGCGCGCACCGACGATCACCGGGTGGCCGGGATCGCCGTGGAGGACGGCACCGTCCTGGATGTTGGTGTCCTCGCCAATCTCGATGCGCTCGACATCGCCGCGCAGGATCGCGCCGTACCAGAGGCTCACCCCCCCAGCCACCGCCACCCGGCCTACGACCACCGCGTCGGGGGCGACAAAAGCGGCCAGGCTCAAATCCGGCACCCCGAGAGCGATATCGATCCCTTCGATGTCCACAGGCGCGCTCAGTTTTCGATCTTGGGTCGTTCGCGCAGATGCAGGGGCGGCAGGACGGCCGGGGCGAGGTTGGTTTTTTGCCCGTCGTTGTCGCTGCCGACCAGCGACAACAGCGCGCTCAGCGAGGCCGGGATTGAGGCCGGGTCCATGAAGAGCACCTTGCTGCTGGGTGAGGCGCCGACGGCATGGGCCACATCGAGGTAGTTGCGGGCCAGATAGAACTGCAGCGCCTCGCGGGCCTGCGGATCGCTCAAGGTCTGGGCGAGGGTGCGCAGGGCCTCGGCGGTGCCCTGGGCCTGGAGGATCTGCTCCTGGCGCTCGGCCTCGGCGCGGGCGATGCGCGCCGAAGCTTCGCCCTGGGCGCTGTTGATGGCCGATTGGCGCTCGCCCTCGGAATTGAGGATGACCGCGCGCTTGCGGCGTTCGGCCGCCATTTGCTGTTCCATCGAATCGAGCACCGTGCGCGACGGGGCGATGTTGCGCACCTCGACGCGGGTGACTTTGATGCCCCACGGATCGGTGGCGGTGTCGAGCTGATCGAGCAAAGCCTGGTTAATCTCGGCGCGCGAGGCGAACGTCTCGTCTAGTTCGAGTTTGCCGATCTCGGAGCGCAGGGCGGTGAGCACCAGATTGCTCATCGCCTGACGGATATTGGCCACCGAGTAGTAAGCTTTGCGCACATCGACGATCCGCCAGTAGATGACCGCGTCGGCATCGAGGGAGACGTTGTCGCGGGTGATGGCCGTCTGGGGCTGGATGTCCAGCACCTGCTCGCGGATAGTCTCTTTGAAGGCGAGCCGGTCGATATAGGGAATGATGATGTGCAGCCCCGGGGTGAGCCTGGCGTGAAAGCGGCCCAAACGTTCGACGAGCGCTTCGTCGCCCTGGTTGATGATTTTGACCCCGGCCACGATCGTGGCCAGGAGGATAAACCCGATTGCAAACAGAAAAATTTCCACCGCAGTCTCTCCTTCTTCAAGGCCCCGGCGGGGCTTCCTTGAGCGCCCCGAGGGGCATCACGTCGAGCACATTGCCCTGCCTTCCCAGCACGATCACCTGCGTTCCGGCCGCAAGCGGCCTGTCGCTCGGGTCGCAGCGAGCGTTCCAGGTGGTTCCCTCGAAGGCGACGCGGCCCATACCCCCAGGCTCGATGGCTCGGGTGATCGTCGCCTGGGCGCTGTAGTCGGGCTTTTCGAGATCGGTGCTCGCCTTGGGGACAAGCCGCCGCGTGAGCAGAATCAACCCCGAAGCGATAAGGGCAAAGACAAACAGCTGCAAAAACAGGCTGGGAATCCACGGTCCCACCAGCAGCATCAGCAGGGCGGCCGTGCCGAGGGAACCCGCCACCAGGGCAGGGGTAAAAAATTCGAGCATCCACAGCGCGATGCCCAGAACCAGCCAGAAAGTCGACACGGCGCTCATGCTCCCAAGCTAGCGCAGAGCGCCTGAAACCTGGGCGGGCGTTGGGATTATTTAGCAAAGGGCAGGGGGCCTCCCGTGGGCAGGGCCGCGGGCAAAAAGGCGATGCCGGTGTCGAGGTTGAGTCCGGCGGCATAGTAGGCGGCAAACAGCCGGGCCACCCCCTCGGGGGTTCCCTGAAACGAGCGCGTGGCGGCCGGGTCGCCGGGGTTGGCCGGGTTGGCGATATCGGGGGTATCCGGCCCGCTCCAGGCTTTGCCGTCCCAGCGCATAAAGGGCGGTGCGACGCGGGGGGTACCCTGCAGATCGGCGCTGGCGCGGTTGGCGATCACGCGCACATCGCCGGGCCAGGGATAGCCGTAGGTCGGATAAAGCCCGAGTCCGGAGCTGTCTTCGCCGCGCTCCCGCCGAGCGGCGAGCTTTTCACCGCTCGCCCCGGCGTAGATGGCCACCCCGCAGCGCAATTCGCGCGGATTGGCAGCTCCGTCGATCTCGCCAGGATTGTCCAGATTGGCACCGACCATCTCGGTCCAGACTGCCGCCGGGGTCGTCTCGCGCCACCAGCGCGCCGCGCGCAGGGACTCCTCGCGCGGCTGGGTGCGCGAAGCCAGTTTGAAGCCGATTTGCTCCCACAGGCTTGCCGCCGTCGCCAGGCCCGTCTGACTCTGGCCTCTAGGCCCAGAGGCGGGTGAAAGCAGCACGATGCGGCGGCCGGAATCGGTGGTGGTGCCCTCCCGCTCGTCGGGATGGGCCAGGGGCAAAAACAGCACCTCGGTGCGCGCAGCACCCCGTCCCTGCCAGAAGCGAGCGGTTCGGTTGGTGCCGGCGTAGTCGAGCACCACCAGGGTTTTGAGCTTTTCGAGGGGCCAGTTGCCCTCCGCCAACGGGTCGGCACCGACGCACACCAGCATCTCCAGATCGGTGCCGCGCAGAGCCGGCTCGCCGGGACGGGAGCGCGGCAGGGCCGCAAAGCCAAAATCGGGGGCCGCCGTGTCGTACCAGCTGCGCAGCAGGGCCACCAACCGGCGCTGGTTGCGCACTCCGTGGCGCTGTACCCAGCCGATAAAATCTTCTCCCGCCAAAGGCGGCGCCCCGGCGTACCCCGGCAGCATGGCGCCGGCAGCCCCGACATCGGCGGTGCCCTGGGGGTTGAAACCAGGGGAAGCGACGACGATGCCGCCTCCGGGCCGACCCACCTGCCCGAGCAGCAAACTGGCGATCGCCGCCAGACGCACCCGCTGCTCGATCGCCGCCGGTTCAGCCGCGGCGTCGACAGCACAGACGATCGCCGCCGGCCGGCGCTCGGGAGCGGTGAATTCGCGATAAAAGCGCCCCAGGGCTGCTTCGCCTACCCCTGCTGTGCGGGCCACCCGCTCCAGCGTGTAGGGTGCAAAGAACTGGGCTATCTGCGCGTAGACGGTGCCCTCCTCGCTGATCTGCTCGGAGCGGGCGGGCCGGCCGTTCTCGAAAAATTCGTAGCCCCACGATTCGGGGTCGTAGCGGCGCGTCTTCGGGTCGAAGCCCGAGAAAACGCCGTTTTGGAAACCAAATTCTGGCAGCAGACGAAAGGCGGCGTTGGTGTGGACATCGAGAAAGGCGGCATCGGCGCGCTTGTTCTCGACGATAAACCGGATCAGCCCGCCCAGGACCGCCACTTCGCCACGCAGCGCGACCGCCAGGGCGTTGCCGATAGAGGCACCCTGGCCCTCCCCCAGACTCCAGACCGGTACACCCGCCTGCGCCGCCGCCTGCGCCGCTGTGAAGGCGGGATGTCCCGCACCGCCCGCCCGGCCAATCACCAAGATCGTCTGGCTTTTGCTCAGTTCCAGCCAGTGGTTGGGGGCGGCGGGCACGCCGAAGGTGGCCTCCAGGGCGCGGGCAAGCGCCAGACTCGCTCCCTCGCCGCTGCGCTCCAGGCGCGCTCCGCTCAGCCGGGCCAGTTTGGCCCAGGCATAGGCCTCTTCGTTGGTCAGTGCCGTGCCGCAGTAGACACCCAGCCGCTCGGCGCGCCGGTTCACCTCCGACCAGCTGGAGGCGCGCACCTCGAGCAGCCGCTCGGCGACCGTGGCCCAGGCTTTGTTCCAGGGAATTGGGGAAAAGTTTGCCGCCCCCACCGCCCGGTACTGGGGAACGAGCAGCCGCCCGGCCGCCGCTCGCGCACCGCCCTTCGCCGGGTTCTGGGCCAGAGCGGGAACACCCGCTCCTCCGGCGGCCCCCAATCCGAGGCCCGCGAGCCGGAGGATGTCACGTCTGCGCATACAGGAGTCGAAAAAACTCCATTAACCTTACACCACATTGCGGCGAGGCGCTGTTTACAGCGGCGCTTTGTAGCCGGTACCGCAGTAGGGACAGAATCGAAACTTCGATGAGGTAACACTCTCCTGACAGTTGGGGCAGCGGTCGCACAGCGGGGTGCCGCACCTGTAGCAGTAGTGCGCCCGCGGATCGAGCCAGAGGGTGTCGATCTCGCTGCCCGGTTCCCAACAGTGCGGACAAAACTGCAAAATCCCGCCCGCCGGAAGCGGTCGGCCGCGCTCCGCCGCTTCGAGGTGTTCAGCGGGTATTTCCAGCGCCAGCGCCAGGGTTTTCTTGGTGCGCAGATTGAGGCGGGTGGTCTGGCCGCGCTCGATTTTGCCGACGCTCTGGGGATGAATTGCCGCTTTGAGGGCCAGTTCGCGTTGGCTGAGACCGAGGGTCTCGCGGCGACGGCGGACGTAATGGGCCAGGCTTTCGCCAATCTGCGGCCAGGCCTCGAAAGCAGGGGTTTGCACGGGCTGTAGAGATGGATGTAGAACAACCAAAACAAAGCTCAGATTGACGAATCCTTAAATTTAGCCAACCCGTATCCGCCATCTGCGATTAGGGTTTCTGGCAGCCTTGGGCGACAAAGTCGGTACGGCTTGGCTACAGTACTCCTAAGAGGAGTACTGCGCGATGCGGATCAGTGGACCGATCCGCTCGGCGACCGACTCGACCGTGCAGGTGTCTTCGCCTGTGAAGTGCCGCCGCTGAAAACTGCCCACATGAAAAACACCCACCCGCTGCTTCTCCAGAAGCAGCGGGACCCCAAGCAGAGACTGAACGCCTCTGTTGCGCAAAACGGGGCTGGCCACCTCCACCTGGGCCAGGTTCTCAACGATGAGCGGTTGGATGTCTGCGGCAATCTGCCCGGCCACCCCCTGCCCAAGGGGAATGCGCACCTGTTGCTCGATTTCCTCTTCAAGACCGATGGTGTTGTACACAAAGAGATCCTGGCTGCTCGATCTAGGCAGCAGCAGGGTGACCGTGTCCACGTCCAGAGCAGTGCGGATTTCCTCAAACAGCCTGTGCAGCAGCTCGGCAAAGATCACCTGCAACAGCACAGCACTGACTTCAAGGCGCAACTTCTGAAGGTGTTCAAGAGCCTGCTCGGCCCGCCTCAACGCCTGTTTGAGCGTATCGGGCATGCCCTGTTCCACCAATCGACTCCGAGGGGTCACCGAAAGGCCGTCGCGCCTTCGGATCACCCGAGCCGGTACGCCGACGGCCACCGAGTAGGGTGGAATGTCCTGGGTCACAACGGCTCCGGCACCGATCACACTGCCCCGGCCGATGGTGACCCCGTCGAGCACGCTCACGGCGTGGCCGAGCCAGCAGTCGTCCTCGACGACGATTCCCTGCCGGCTGACACCCTGTTCGCGAATCGTCAACTCCGGATCCGCAAAGCGGTGGTTGTTGGCAAAAATCCCGGCGTGGGCAGCGATCAAGCAGTTGTTGCCGATCGTAAGATGGCCGGGGCCGGCCAATATAGAGTAGGGACCTACCAGGGTCCCTTCACCTACCTCGATAGTGGTCTGTCGCATCGCCATGATCATCACCCCGCGCTCTAGAAAAGCTTTGCTTTTGAGCACCAGGCGGTTGCCGGGGTTGCGGGCATCGAGTCTTACTCCGGCGCGTACACAGACTCTGTCACCGATTTCGATCGCGGCGGCATTGAGAATTTCGACATCGGCGTCAATAAACACACCGTCTCCCATCTTCCGAAACAGCTGTCGGTAGAGCGTCCGGCGCAGGGCAGGTCCCATCAGAAGCCTGGGCAGCCAGCCCAAGGCGTCGTTGAGGGCCACCTCGCGCCAGCGCGCCCACTTCAGCAACGTGAATGTATTCGTCTCACTCATTCCGACTCTCCGCCTGCTGTGGGTAGGGGTCAGGACGCGGTCTTTCTGAGCGGATGAAGGGCGCCAGCCCGGACCGGTCCTATTGGTCGCTCCGCAGTGCTTTTCTCGAGGTCCGGGCCTCAGGGCACTGCAATCAAGCTCGGGCGCACTCCCCTACCCAGCCGTTTGGCAAAGTCCTCCGCCGTCAGCAAGAGCCCTTCGCGCAGTTCAACCTGGGGCTGCCATCCCAGCAAACGTCGTGCCAGGGAGATGTCCGGTCGGCGCTGGCGCGGATCATCGGATGGTAGGGGCCGATACACGATAGGCAAGCCCGGATTGATCAACTGCCGCACCAAGTCTGCCAGCTCATTGATCGTATACTCCCCCGGATTGCCAAGATTCACCGGGCTGGTATAGTCGCTTTCCATGAGCCCGACCATCCCCTCCACCAGGTCCGACACATAGCAGAAGCTGCGCGTCTGCTCGCCGTTGCCGTAAACGCTCAGTGCTTCCCCCTGCAGTGCCTGGACAATGAGGTTGCTGACCACCCGCCCGTCGTGCTCGCTCATGCGCGGACCGTAGGTGTTGAATATCCGGATAATCCGCGTATCGACCCCGTTCTGGCGGTGGTAGTCCATCGTCAAGGTCTCGGCAAGACGCTTCGATTCGTCGTAGCAGCTGCGCACGCCCACCGGATTGACATGTCCCCAGTACTCCTCGTGCTGCGGGTGCACCAGCGGGTCGCCGTAAACCTCCGAAGTCGAGGCGAGCAACAAGCGCGCCCGCACCCGCTTGGCCAGACCCAGCATGTTGAGGGTGCCCAGCACGCCGGTCTTGATGGTCTTGATCGGGTTGGCCTGGTAGTGCACCGGGGAGGCGGGGCAGGCAAGGTGGTAGATGCGTTCGACTTCGAGCAGAATCGGCTCGATGACGTCGTGGCGAATCAGCTCAAAACGCGGGTGCGCGAGCAAGGGGGCGATGTTGAGCCGCGAGCCGGTGTAGAAATTGTCCAGGCAGAGGACTTCGTGTCCAGCGCCAACAAGCCGTTCGCACAGGTGCGAGCCGATAAAGCCCGCGCCGCCGGTCACCAAAATGCGCATGGGTGGTTCTCCTTAAGGGTTGGTTAGCGGCCGACGCCGACGTAGCGCAGCCCGGCACCCTGCACCGCCTGCGGGTCGAGGCAGTTGCGCGCGTCGATGACGATGGGCTGGCGCAAAGCTGCAGCCAGCGTCTGCGGGTCGATTTTGCCGTACTCGGGCCACTCGGTCATCACCAACAGCGCATCGGCTCCCTGCACCGCCTCCACCGCACCGGCCGCCACTTGCAAGTCCGGCAGCTGACCTTGCACCTGATGAGCCGTCACCACCGGGTCGTGGGCCACCACCCGGCAACCGAGATTCAATAGATGCTCCGCCACCGCCAAGGCCGGCGCGCAGCGGATGTCGTCGGTGTGCGGCTTGAAGGCCAATCCCCACAGCGCCACGGTGCGGCCTTTGAGGATGCGCAGTTCCCGCTGCAATTTCTCGATGACCAGTTGGCGCTGGTGATCGTTGACCGACAGGGTCGCCTTCAGCAACGCGCAGTTGTAGCCATACTCGGCGGCGGTGGAGACCAGGGCCGAGACATCCTTGGGAAAGCACGAGCCGCCCCAGCCCGCCCCAGCGTTGAGAAATGAGCGGCCGATGCGCTTATCGAGACCGATCGCTTCAGCAATGCGGGTGACATCGGCACCGACCCGTTCGCAGATGTTGGCGATTTCGTTGATGAAGCTGATTTTGGTGGCCAGAAAGGCGTTGGCGGCGTACTTAATCATCTCGGCCGAGGCGAGGTCGGTCACCACCATCGGCACCGCCTGAGTGTTTGCCTCGGCAGAACTCACCCAGTGGGCGTACAGTTGGCGCATCACCTCGACCGCCCGGGCGTCCTCCGCACCAATGACGATGCGGTCGGGATGGAAGGTATCCCAGACGGCGCTGCCCTCGCGCAAAAATTCGGGATTGCTCGCCACACTAAAGTTCGGTGCCTCTGCAGGGGCGAGCACCGCCAGACCGTTGCCTGTGTAGTGGCTGCTTCTGCTCTGGGCCGCCATCAGCTGCGCGCCGTCTTCGACGAGCATGCGCACCCAGTTACCGGAGCCCACCGGCACGGTCGACTTGTTCACAATCACCCGAAAGCGACCGTCGAGGTGCGAGCCGATCGAGCGGGCCACGGCGCGCACGGCCGAAAGATCCGGCGAGCCATCGGGCCGCGAAGGAGTACCCACGGTGATGAAGACGACGTCGCTGGGCTGGACGGTCTCGGCCATGTCGGTGGTGAAGACGAGGTGCCCGGCGGCGACGGCGGCGGCGACCAGTTCTTCGAGGCCGGGTTCGTAAATCGGCATGACGCCCTGGCGCAACCGCTGGATTTTCGCTTCGTTGTTGTCCATGCAGACGACATGATGGCCGATGGTGGCCAGGCAGGCGCCTGTGACCAGGCCGACGTAACCGGTGCCGATAACCCCTACTTTCATGGATGCTCCTCGCTTGTTTGAGTAATCAAAACAGATATACAAACCGATCGCCCGGCTCGCCGGGCGTCAGCTGATCGAAAATCCGCCGCGGCCCAGGTCGAGCCACAGTTGCTCGACTGTTTTGTACCGATGGATATCGGTGCAGGTGCCGAACCAGCGGATCACCTGGCTGTCGCCGTCGTAGACCGGTCGCCCCCGGGCCAGATGCCAGCGGTAGGTGCCGTCCCCGCCGCACCGCAGGCGGTATTCCAACTCGTAAGCCTGCCCGGTGCGCAGCGCCTCGCACCAGGGCACGGTGCAGCGCAGCAAATCCTCCGGGTGGACCACCGAGCGCCAGCCCCACCCGCAGATCTGCTCCAGGGCAAGGCCGGTGTACTCCAGACACAGCTGGTTGGCACACTCCAGACAGCCGTCCGGCGTCGTGGTCCAGGCCATCTGCGGAATGCACTCGAGCAAAAAGCGCGCGTGCCAATCGTCCATTGGTGGGTACCCCTAATTGCTAATCTGCGTTCAGCTATCCGGTAGCAGTAGTGCTACACCGGGTGGTAAGAAAGTTCACCCGAAGCGCACAGCAATGCTTCCTGCGGGTCTGGAGCGGACAGGTCTACCGCCGCAGGGATGTTGCCTTCTGCCAAGCGGCCGAGTTGTCTGGCAATGGTCAGCATCCGCTTGCAATCATCAATACTGAGGCGGCGGGTGGTCGTGCCGATGTGGAAAACTCCGACCACGCGGCCATCCAAAAAAAGCGGAACACCGGCCAGTTGTTGCAGTCCCCGGTTGCGCAGAATCGGGCTTTCGATTTCGACCCTGGAAAGATCGTCGACAAAAAGCGGTTGGCGGCTTGCGGCAATCCGGCCGGCAATGCCCCGCCCATGCTGGATGCAAATCCCCTCCGCCACCTCCTGCTCCAGACCGACGCTGGCGTGCACCTGCAGTACGTTTTTGTTGGAGGCGGCCAGCAGCACCGTGACGGTCTCTACCTCAAGGGTGCGATGGATGAATTTCAGCGCGTTGTGCAGAATCTTCACCCGCACCACCGGCATCAGCAACGAGCCAAAATCTTTCTGCAAACTCTCCACCTGTCCCAGGGTCCGATCGAGCTCTCCTTCGATGCGCTGCCAGGGGGAGGCGGAGGAAACTCCGAGCGCCGGGTTTGCCGGACTGGGTTGATAGTGGCCCAGCACCTGGGCCGGCACCCCGGCGGCGATGGCGTAGGCAGGAAGGTCACCGGTGACTACCGCGCCCGCGCCGACGATACTGCCGCGGCCGATCCTGACTCCGGCGACGATGGTGACGTCGTGACCGATCCAGCAGTCGTCTTCGATGACGATTCCCGTAGGGGCAGGCGACGCTTCGTCGCCGGGTTGGGCCGGATTGGCCCCCGGCCGATGGGCGGCATTGATCTCGGCGTGGGCGGCAATCAGGCAATCGCGGCCGATGCTGAGCGTGCCGGGACCGCTCAAGCAACTGTAGGGGCCGATGTACGCCTGCTCCCCCACCTGAATGCTGCCCCCCTGCAGCGTCTGGAGCACTACACCAGAAGCGAGCGTGGCTTCGTCGGCAATCTCGATGCGGTTGTTGTGCCCCCGCGCGTCGAGCCGCACGTTGCTGTCGATGCGCACCCGCGCTCCCAACTCGATGCACCGGGCATTCAAAAATTCGACGCTGGTGCTGATCGCCGTGCCGTCGCCGACTCTGGCTAACAGCCGGCGATACACCGCCCTGCGCACTTGGGTGCCGAAGGCAACTGCCGGAATCCAGCCGACGGCGGCACCGGCGGCGACTTCTTTGACTCGCCCGTTAAGTGACACATCTGAGCGCTGATCCATGAACCCTTCCTTGAAACCTTCCTTGGTGGACAACTTCATGCGGACAAAAGGCCGCTCCGCGCATTGGTAAAACCCCCAGGCGCACAGCAAAGAGATCAATACGGTCAGCGGCGCAAACAACAGCAGCTGCACACTCCCCGCCACGGGCAAAGCACCCGCCAATATCCAGCTCACCCCCTGCAGAGGGGCGTGGACGAGGTAGAGGCTGTACGAAAACGTGCCCAGGGTCAGCACCGGCGGCGCTTCGAGCAGGCGCAGGACCACCGAGGTCGCCCCCTTCCCTTCGAGCACCAACCGCGTGCAGTACATCAGCAGACAAGGAGTGGCTACGGCGATCAGCAGGTGAAACACCGCCTGGGGCACCGGTAGCCATCCAAAAGAACGGACCGCCGCCGCCAGAACGAGCAGCGACCACAGCGCGCCGGTTGCCAACTGAAGTTGGCCAGTCGTCAGTCTGGGAGCCCCCTTCGGCGGTGCGAATTCCCAGACTGCCGCCGCCATGCCGAGGGCAAAAAAGCCCACAAACCAGGGAGCCGCCCAACTGAGCCACCCGTCCAGGAGCGCCATCGGAGCCAGGCCGACAACGAAACCCGCCGCCACCGCCGCCGCGATCCCCGCCCGCCGCCACAGCGGCAGCAGCAAAGCCGGGAACAGAAAATAAATCTGCCACTCGGTGGCCACACTCCACAGCGGCGCGCTGATCGTGCCGACCAGGGCTTTATCCCAGTTGTGGACAAGCAACAGATGGGCAAGCACACCCTGCCAGGAGAAGCCGTCCATCGCCTTGTCCCACATAAATCCAAGGCTTTGCTCGTTCCCGGCGGGCACCAGGGCGATCACCAGCAGCGAAAACCCCAGGGCGGCGAAATACGGAGGCAGGATGCGCCAGGCGCGCCGTCTGAGATAACCCGCCACCCCGTCGCGCAGTTGGCCGTCGGGGGAGCGGACCACCGGCAGCATCAGGCAGTAGCCCGACAGTACGATAAATATACCGACGCTGTAGATGCCGTAGCCGGCCCAGGCGGTGGCCGCCTGCAGCCAGGCGGGCATGGCCTCCCCGGCCAGCCGCAGCTGCGGCTTGTAGCTCAGGTCGCACCAGACATGAAAGAACAGAATATACAGTGCCGTCAATCCGCGCACACCATCCAGGTAGTGCAGCCTGAGCGAGGAATGGCCCGGTTTGCGCTCGGTAGACATGTTGTCTCGAATCTCCCGTAGATGGATTGCATCCGGTGGGATATTGCCTGTCATCGAATGTCGGGTTTGGGGAGGACCGGGGTAGCCCCCGCCACCGCCGCCCCCGGCTCGATGACGACGCTGCTGCGGCGCACCAGGCTGTTGGTGAGCTGCGCCCCGCGGCCGATGGTGGCCCCGGCCGCCACGTAGCAGCCGGTGAGGCTCGCCTGGATACCCACCCGCACCGATCCCGACAGCACCGTGTCGCGCAGGTAGGCGTCGGCGCCGATCGTACAGTCGTTGGCCACCAGCACGTAGCCTTCGAGCACCACCCCCGGACCGATCCGGCAGTTGGTGCCGATATAGCTCTGGGGCGAGAGGCGCGCCGTCGCGTCGATCAGCGTGCCGGGGCCGATTTCCGGGCGACCGGGGCCACTTTCTTCGGCCCCGAAATCGATCTGCAGTTCTTCCATAGCGTGAAGGACTCCTTGTTAAAACAAAGCCAACTTGCGACAGTAAAAGGCCTCGGCGTAGCGGGTGTTCGCCTCGATGCCCCGCAGGCGCGCCAGGGCGCGAAAGGTCTCCTCGGTAAACCAACCCTTGCCCGCCTGGGTCGCAAAGGTGGCTGTCAATAGCGCAATCTTGCGCTCCAACAGCGCGGCGTCGCAGGCGACATAGCCGTTCGGCCGACCGAGATCGCCGTCGAATTTGGGTATTTCGTACTCGAGGATCAGTTGATCGCGAAAGGTATTCCAGGTCAGATCCGACACCAGGCGGTGGTCCTGGTGCCGGTCCTCGCGGTAGTGGGTAAAGACCAGGTCCGGCACGAAGGCGCGCTTGATCTGCTCGAAGCAGGCTTTAACCTCCGCCCCGGCAAAGGGCAAAAAGCCGTCCGCATACTCCCACAGCGCCACTGCCTCCAGGGCGTCGCCCACAAACGCCTTGGCGCTCGCGGCCGCTTCTGCGGCCCGTTCGCCGCGGGCTGTAAATACTGCCCAATAAAAGCGGGTCTCGGGGTACTCGCGCGCCAGGTGCAACAGCGTGGCGCCGCAGCCGATTTCGATATCGTCGGCGTGCGCCCCCAGGCAGAGCACGCGCCGCAACGGACGGCCTTCAAGATGGCAGGTAAGGTGGAGCATCGGCTAACCCACCGCCACCTGGGGCATCAAGGGCAACACCCGACCCTGGCGCCAGACTTCCCAGGGAGCCTCCTGGCGGGCATACAGTTCGTCGAGTTGTTGCTTTTCTTTAAAGGTGTCCATGCAGGCCCAGAAGCCCTGGTAGGGGTAGGTGAGCAATTCCTGAGCGGCGATGAGGCGGCGGAACGGTTCGCAGACCAGTTCCTCCCCGTAGTAGATGTGATCGAAAATCTGTCGCTTGAAGACGAAGTAGCCGCCGTTAATCCAAACGTCCGAGCGGCGGGTGTCGCAGATGTCGCGCACCAGACCCTGTTCGTCCATCGAGACGAGGTGAAAACTCTGGCTCGGTTTGACGCTCAAGAACGTGGCAATCCGATCCTGGCGCTGGGCAAAGGTGATCAAGTCGGGTAGATGCAGGTTGGTGAGGCCGTCGCTGTAGTTGGCCAGAAAGTACTGGTCACCTTCCAGGTAGGGTTCGATGGCCATCAGGCGCTGGCCGATGTTGGCATTGAAGCCGGTGTCGACAAAGGTGATATTCCAGTCGTGGATGTCGCTGTTGGACAGTTGCAATTTGCGCCCCCCCTCCGAGAGGGTGAAGTCGTTGGAAAGACACTCGTCGTAGTTGAGAAAGTAATTTTTGATGGCATCGGCTTTGTAACCCAGGCAGAGGATGAAGTCGCGGTGACCGTAGTGGGCGTAGTACTTCATGACATGCCAGAGAATCGGCCGGTAGCCGATGGTGACCAGGGGTTTGGGAATCGTTTCTGAGTAATCGCGGATGCGCGTACCTAGACCGCCGCAGAACAGTACAACTTTCATGGTGGATGGACTCCTGAAAGGGGGATGGTAGTCAAGGGTGTCAAAGAGAACTGGGGCAGGAGTGCCCGTTATCTGCACACTGAGATGAAGATGAACTTGAGGACCTGAGGCCTGCAGCGAAAGTGCGCTTCAAGGCCGGAGCGAGTCGCAGCCAAAATCGAGCCAGGTTGGATAAGTGGTCAGGTGCGCTCGAGCAATCGCCTGCGGCACCATTCCAGCAGCGGCCTTCGACATAGCTGTAACAGGCGGGCAGTGGAGGGGCGATTCTAGCTGCATCGGTGCGGTAGGGGCTGACGGGGTACATTCAGAGCGGCCAGCGGCCGAGGCGGCGCTGGGTGGTCAACCGAAATGGGGAAGCAGCGAGGGTCAAAGACCGCGAGCGCGTCGATTTGAGCGTGACTTTGAGCCGGTAGCGCACCGTGTCGTAGACCACCTTGTAGGAGACATCGATGCCGCACTCGCTGGCGAGCCATTCCTGGATTTGTTTGTAACTTTTGAAGGCGTCCGGCTGCCTGAGCCGCTCTTTGAGCTTCTCAAGCACCTCCCCCTGGATGTCGGCGGGTCTGCCGCTGCTTCTTTGGGTGCGGGTGAGGCCCGCTATCCCCTCGGCGCGGTAGGTCTGCAACCAACGGAAAACCGTCGAGGTGCTGCGGCCTACCACCGCCGCGAGCCCCTGCTCGGTGGTGACGATTCCGGCCTTGTAGAGGTACAATACCTGAATGCGTTCTTTGACTTCGCTGGAGGCGCGCTGGCGCAGCAAAGCTCTCAGCTCCTCGGCGCTCTCTTTGATATCGATGCGGTTCGCGCGTGGCATAACGGCCTTTCTGAATGCCTGTTGAAATAGATGACGCATAAAAGCAGGGACGAATGCAGGAGTATGACGCGCGAGGGTGGGCGCACCGGCGTTGTCGGGGAAGGATTTTAGTAAGCGCCGCTGCGCTTGAGGACCACCAGCAGCGTGCGCAGCAAGATTGACAGGTCCAGGGCAAAAGACCAGTGCTCGATGTAGTCGCCATCCAGCTTCAACATCTGCTCGAAGCTCAGGGCGCTGCGCCCTGCCACCTGCCAGGGGCCGGTGATCCCCGGCAGGACCATCGATCGCCGCTCAAACGCCTCGCGGTCGTATTCGAGCGCCCGCTCGCAATCGCGCAATTGCAGTGGCCGGGGACCGACCAGGCTCATGTGTCCCTGCAACACGTTCAACAGTTGCGGCAACTCATCGAGGCTGGTGGAGCGCAGGATGCGGCCGGTGCGGGTGACGCGCGGATCGCACTTGAGCTTGAACAGCACGCCCCCTTCGGACTCGTTGAGCGCTTCGAGGTCCTTGAGGCGCGCTTCGGCGTTCACTTCCATGCTGCGAAATTTCCAGACCCGAAAGAGCCGGCCGCCCAGTCCTTTGCGCTCTTGGCGAAAAAACACCGGCCCGGGTGAGTCGAGGCGGATGAGCAGGGCAATCAACAGCAGCACCGGCACGAGCAAAAGTACTCCCAGCCCGGCCCCGCCGTAATCGAGCGCCCGCTTGGCCAGAAGCTGCCAATGCGGACGCCGCCGATTCTCACCTTGAATAGCAATCATGGCGATCCCCGTGTTCGAAGGGTTAAAGTTTCAAGACGCGATTGGCCACACCTACAAATTTCTGGACGTAATTGGGCAGTTTTTTGAGGAGCGGGCGGTAGAGCACCGTGCGCGGCAGCTGGTGCCGCAGGCCGCGGCCTATACCGGGCAGCGGCGGTGGATCGTTCCAGACTTCCAGCCAGGCACCCTCGCCCGGCAAAGCGAGCACGGCGGTGACAAGCCAGTGCTCGCCCGGCAAATGCCACCCGAGCAACGCGGGGATGACTGTGCGCGGATAGAGAAGGTTGGTGTTGGGGGCAGTATTGATAATCTCGCCCTTGCGTTTGGCGCGCAGATCGCGGATGCCGCTCCAGCCGATCGGATAGCTCGCCAGGGCAAACCCTTCGCCCTGATGTCGCAGCGCCCCCTCGTCCGCCCCCTCGGGCCGGGCTGCCGCAAAACCGCCTTCGCTGCTGAGCAGCGACTTTTTGGTGCGCAGCCGATGCACGCGCACGTGCCAGGGCGGGCAGGGCAACAGCCAGGTCTCCACTTCGACCTCAGGCCACGGTTTCCAGAGCGAGCGCAGCATATCTCCTTCGAAAGTGGTCTCGAGCGGTTCTTCACGCAGCCGGTAGTGATCGCCATCGTCGGTGAGCGCCAGCATGCTGTCGCAGGCGGTTTGGGAGAGGCCGTTGGCACCACTGGAGACGCAAAAGCCGAAGGCCGTCGAGTAGGCGAACTTGGCGTATTTTTCTGCCCCGTGCCGCAGTTTGGGCATGTGCTGGGTGCCGTTTAGGGCAAATACATGAGCGCCGGCGCGGTCGCGGCAGAGGATCATCCCGGCGTGGGGCTGGTGGTGCACAGAAGGCAGTTCCGGCAGGGGGGCTTCCTCCGCCAACCAGAACGGATGCTTCTTGCTTAGCGCCAGGGGCAAAAAGAACTTCAGCGCCCAGTACGGCGAAGCCGGACCGTTGTAGCCCTCGGCGATGTTCAAGTTGGGATAGGCGTAGCCAATCGAAAGGCAGCCGTCGTCCTGGGCGATCGATCGGCGGAACCACCAGCGCAGGTGGCGCAGGGCCAGTCCTTTGATTACCCCCCAGGGCAGCGCCTCGACGTTGGCGAAGGTGAGCGCCCCCCAAAATGCCCCCTGGGCAAAGCGGTAGGTGAGGCTGCGGCCGAAGGGCAGCGCGGCACCGTCCGCAGCGAACCAGTGGGCGAACTGGGGGGCGAAGGCGGCGGCGCGCTCGCGCAGCCGGTCGGCCCGCTGCGGATCGCCTCCAGAGGCAAGACCCGCATACAGCAGGCCGTAGTAGTGCATCGCGAAGGGCACATAGTAGTCCCGCCGCATGGTCGGCCCGTCGGAGTACCAGCCGTCCCCGAGGTAGAACGTATCGATCTGATCGAGGGCGGCCGAGAGCGACGCCGCATCGCTCCCGGCCCCGACGCGCGCCAGCCCGAGATTGACCAGCACCCGAAAAAACTGCCAGTTGTTGTCGACGAGCTTGGCGCGGTTAATCTGGCCCAGCCAGGCGGCCAGATTGGCGCGGGCGGTTGGTTCGAGCGGTTCCCACACCCGCTCGGGCACCAGGGCGAGGGCAAACCCGAGGGCGGCCATCTCGACGTAGGCTTGATCGCGATCGCCGGTCGGCCCCCAGTACTCCGGGTGTTGCGGGTCGCTGCCGTGGGTGAGGCCCACGCGATAAAGCTCCCAGTCCGCAAAATCCCCACCGCCCGCAGCGAGGGGCACCAGGCCCCACAGCGGCCGGGCGAAACCTTCCAGCTCGGCCGTGCGCGCCGGGTAGACGGCGGCGGTGTGGCCGAGCTTGACCCTGGCCCGCCCGGGGCTAAAATGCGCCTTGAGCGGCGAAAACAGCGCCCGTACCGCCTGCTGCAGGTCGGCGCGCGAGCGCAGGGGGTTGTCGAACATACCGGTTTGCATAAACAGTTCCGATAGCTGTGGCCGGCACCAAACGGATCCGGCAAGCCGTTAAGGGGAAAGGATGGAGCGCAGTTTCCGAGCAAAGGTGGCGACTTCGCGGTAGGTGTCGGCGGACAAATATTGGTGCATGGCGATGGCGGCGGTGAGCCGTAGGCTCGGGGAGCATCGCCATAGCCGCGGGCAGTGGGCTACCGCGCGGCTGCGCCAGTTCCAGGCCTCGACGCTCTCGCCGCGCTCCAGGGCTTTCCAGCCTAGATACAGGTAAATGCGCCCGTAACACTCCGCCTTCAGATGCCGCAGGTTCTCCGGCGCACGCTCAAAGGCTTTGTCCATCACCTTAAGCAGGCCGGCTTCGGAACTTTTTTTGGATTTGCACTGGGGATGGCGCCGATAGCGCATCAACGGCTCGCGCAGTACCGCAAAGGCATAATCGGCTGCGATGCGCAGCCACATCTCCCAGTCCTCGGCGAAGCGCAATTCGAGATCAAAAAGCCCGATACGCTCGAAGCACTGTTGCCGCACCATGGTCGCGCTGGGGTAGATGTTGTTGACCCGCACCAGCTGCGGCCAGATCATCCCCTCGTCGCCGGGGCGATAGAGGCTGCCGGTGGGCTCGCCGTCTTGATCGATTACCCGCACCCAGGTGTAGACCACTCCCACCTCCGGGCGGACGTCCAGACAGGCGACCTGGCGCTCCAGTTTGGCGGGTTCCCACAGATCGTCCGCGTCCAAAAAGGCAATATATTCGCCTCGGGCTTGACGGATGCCCGCGTTGCGGGCGGCCGCCGCGCCCTGGTTTTTTTGTTCGAGCAGCCGCACGCGCCGATCGGCGATCGTGCGCACCCAGTCAGCCGTCCCATCGGTGCTCTCATCATCGACGATGAGCACTTCAAAATCGCCGAACGACTGGGCAAGGGCACTGTCCACGGTCTGGGGCAGATAGTGCAGGGCGTTGTAAGCCGGAATAACCACAGAGACTTTGGGCATCGCTTTACCTCAGGCGAGGGCGCGCTTGTACTTGAGGCGCAGGGCGAGGGCGGCCTTGACGGTCAGCAACGGGAAGGGCGCGTACAGCCGGGTCAGCCGCAAAAAGTGGTGCTTGGCCAGCCAGAGGATCAGCCGGTGCTTTTCGATGAGCAGGTGCGTACCGGTCTTGGTGACCGACAGGTTGTGGATCCGGTAGTAATAAGAAGGGACATCAAAGCCTTTGATGCGGTAGCCCTGCAGAGCGCACCAGATGATCGCCGCCGCGTCGGTGAGTTTGTTGTCGATATTGGGCAATTGCCGGATGAGCGGCGTGCGCAGCACAAAGCCGGGCCAGTTGCCGTAATGGGAAGGGTAAGTGGAAAGCCAGATGGCGATCCATCGCCACCAGGCGTCCTCGCGGGGCGCGAGCACCCAATTGAGAAATTCGCCTTTTTCGTGACCGTCGGCGTCGATGATCACCGCATCGCTCGCGGTCATGCCGCGATCCTCGCCGCCTTCGAGCCAGGCGAGGGCCTGCCCCAGGTGGTGGGGCATCCAGATGTCGTCGTCGTTGTGGACGGCGACGAAGGGCGTCTCCACCTCCCGCAGCCCCGCCTGAAAGTGCTCCATGACCGTCAGGTTGCCGCCGCGGCGGACATAGACCACTTCGTGGTGCGGGTGGGCGTCGGCAAATTGGCGGGTCATCTCGGCGTTGGCCTGGGCACAGGCCGAATCGCTGGAGTTGTCCGAGAGCACCAGCCGCCAGCGCCGCTCCGTCTGGAGGGCGACCGAGCGCAGGGTATGGGGCAGAAAGTGCGGACGGTCGCGCGCAAACAGCAGCACGGTGACCACCGCATCAGTAGCAGATTTCACAGCCAGGACCTCGCGAGACAACACACTTAACCGCGCTTGACCAGCGGTGCAACGATGTATAATTTGGCGTCTTTGACGACATTAATCACTTCTTCGGAGACGCCGTAGCGACCGCCGTAGGGCTCCAGTTCCCGGTTGCTGAGCTGGCCTTTAAAGTCCATGTCGCGCCGACCCGAGTCGTCGCACATCCAGCCGTAGTTCTGCATCGCCTCCAGCAACCGGAACGCCGGCAGCGATAGTTTCTTTTCGCGGTACATCTTCTGTAAATCGAGGCTCGGATCGAGCTGCAGCAGCATGCCGTAGGGAATCAAGCCGCCGTTGAACCCGTCGATGGTGTGATCCCAGTTGCGGCCCGGGTAGATGGCGGCCTTCCACAACTTGCGGCCGCTGGCGCGCGAGGGTCCGCCGACGACGTGGCGGATCGGTTCGTTGGGGTTGGTCAATTCGCCGGGGCGGATGAGCTTGGGCAAATCCGCCATATTGGCGGCGTTGACGCCGCCGCGATCCCCCAAGCCCGGCAGCTGTTCGGTGACAATGTAATCGCCCGTCCAGTCGCCCGCCCGAGTGCCCAGGGTCGCATCGTCGCACTGCTCGTAGGCGCGCCAGGTGTAGGTCGCTTTTTTGGTGACGTCGTCGATCCAGATGACGACGCGGTCGAAGGCGTTGCGCGGCACGCCGTAGGCGGCCACCCCGGCGACGCCGTTGCCCACCAGGCGAAAATTTTCGGCATCCGGGATGCGCGTAGTGGTGTTCCAGCGCCGGTCGCGGTGGAGCACCGGACATTCGAGGCCCAAAAGCCGGCCGTTGGGCCGGCTTTTTTCGAGGTTCATCTTCGGCTTGGGCATCTTGGCACGCCGCTCGATCTGGCGCACCGGGTCGCCGGCGCGGCCAATCACCAGACCGATGCCGTAGCCGAAGGACCCGTCGCCCACCGGTCCCAGCGTCGAGATGTGGCTGGTTTGGAAGTAGTCCTTGACGGGAAACTCCAGCTTCGGCCAGTTTTTGGGGATGCGCTGGTAGAAGGGGCTATCCACCGAGTAGGGCATGCGGTAGTCCCCCGCGAGCGGCTCGGGGGTGCGCTTGCTCCAGCTTTGGGGCAACAGCGGGATCGTCTCCTGGCTGGTGAGGCTGATGTCGAAGCCGTTGTCTTTGTAAAACTGGACGATTTTCAGCCGGGCGGCGGCAATTGCGGGGTCGAGGGGAAAATCGGGTTTGGTGCGCTCGAAGATCTCCTGCGCCGAGCGGCTGCGGGAGGTGGGCTGGACGGGGTAGGCGCCAAGTTCGGCCGAAAAACTGGGCTTCTCCGGAGCCGAGCCGAGGGTGACGATCGGGGCCGGCGGTGGCCCCAACGCCTGAAGCAGGGCATCGCCGGAAGCTTCGGGCGCTTTGGGCGGGACGGGAACGATCAGTTTTTGGGCGTATGCTCCGGCAGCGATAAGGCTCGCCGCCGCGATCACCGCTCCAGCCAGTGCTTTGCCCATGGCGTGAGCTCCTTGTGCGTGAGGGTTTTTAGTGGGTATCAGCCGAACAGCGAGCCGGTGAGCCCTGCGACTTTTTTCAAGGCAGCCTGCGGCACCTGGGTGAGCAAATCCCGCACCAGCCCCTTACCGTTCCAGAGGCTCCACTCGCACATATGCATGTAGCAGGCCAGCCGTTCGAAGGCGTTCATGCGGGCGCGGCGCACCGAGCTGAGGTATTCGCCCAACCACACCCAGTTGATGGGCAAGATGCGCTCTTTCTGATTCGGATTGAACCACTTGTCCACCTCGCGGACGGTACGGTGGGCGAGCACGGAGCGCTGGGGATGATCCCGGCGGAAAAATAGCCGCTCGGGCAACTCGTAATATTCGCCGTACAGAGCCAGTTCGGCAAGCATCACCCGGTCGGAAGACGGATAGCTGGCAATCAGCCGGGTTTGCTTGAGGGCCGCTGTGCGCATCAGACCAAAGAGCGGGTTGCTGAAGGCCGATTGCCGGTAGAAACAGTGCAACACATGCCGGAAACGGGTATTGGAGTGCTGTGAGTGGCAGTCGAAGTGCACCCGGTCGTCTTTGATCGGATCGCCCTGGGCGTCGATAAAGCAGGTGCTCGCGTAGCAGACGACCACCCCCGGTTCGCGGTCGAGCAGCTCCACGCAGCGTTCGATAAGGGTAGGAGCGCAAACATCGTCGTGGTGCGCCCATTTGAAGTATTCGCTGTCGCTGAGGCGAACCACCTCGCTCTGGCTGTAGGACGCCCCGAGGTTTTTGTCGCTGCGATAGAAGCGGATGCGCTTGTCGCGCTTGGCGTAGGCCTGGCAGATCGCCGGCGTCCGGTCGGTGGAGCCGTTGTCGAAGATGAGGATATCGAGGTCTGTAAAAGTCTGGTTGATCACCGATACGAGGGCCTGTTCGAGATAATCGGCGCCGTTGTACACCGGGATGCCGATCGTGACGCGGGGCGGGTGGTGCTGGTTCATGGAGCGCCTCCAAGGGGAATTAAGGGGTGGAAGGGACCGTGGGCATCGATGTGCGTCGGGGTGTACTGGCTGAAGACCTGCAACCCGGCGCCCCGGCGCCGGGTTGCACCCGCAGAAATTGCAGTAAACTCTCCCAGGGTTCATCACCGCTTGGAAGATGTGGCGGCAGGGGCAAGCCAAGCGGGCAGGTTGGCGTAGCCGCGGCGATGCAATAGAGCCGCCAGGCGCTGGTTGTAGGGAGCATAAATCGCCTGCAGGCGGGTACGAGCCTTCTGCGACATACGCTCTTCAAAGGGTTGGCCGTTGAAGTGGAAGTACACCCGGCGCAGGGTATCTTTGAGAAACGGATAGGAGCGCAAGAAGCGCTCGAACTTGCGGTTCCACTGGAGTGCCGCTTTGTGCAGGAAAGCATTTTTATAGTTGACGGTTTTGTTCTCGACGGTAAGTGCCGGGGGAACGAACGGTTCGATGCCCAGCCAGGTATAAATTTTGTTCAACAAGACCTGGGGTTCGCGCTTGAGTTCGTCGAAAAAATAGACCCGCAAATCGTCGCCGAACACGTCGTACCACTCCTCCAGATAGTCGGCGTAGAAGCCGCCGCGCACCCCCCAGAACTTGTGATTGGTTTGAATGCGCACTTGCTCCTCGGGCATCGACACGCACAGTTCGATATAGCGATCAAAATCGATCTCGCTGTCGAGAAAGAACATTGCCCTCTCAAAGTTATAAAACGAAAACAGCCGCTCCACCGGCTCGCGCAAGATGATCAAGACCCGGGTAGGTCCCAGAGTGCTCCGGATGGCCTGGGCCACCTTGCGCCCGCCGTCGAAGTAGCCGGGGGTCGCCTCCATCGCGTAGCGCTCGCCGCTGTGGTGCTTGAAGTTGAAGTGGTACTGCTCGATGGGGGCGATCGGTTTGTCGTAGCGCAGCGGCAGAAAGTAGCAGGTCTCCTTTTTGCTCGAGGCGCACACCTCGGGGTGCTGGGCCATGTAGGTGTGCAGCGAAGTGGTTCCGGCTTTCATCACACCGGCAATCACCAGGTTCGGAAGCACACCGGCCTCGGTGCGCGCGGGGTAAGTACGAGTCTGAGCCATGGGATACACCAGCGAGTAGGAAGCGGGCAACAGGGGGCTATTTGTTCAGGCCAGAGGGCGAGTCGGTCTGCACCGAAAGCCGGATCGGATCCGGCCGGGCGCGCTCCAGCAGCGTCCGGTAAACCTGCAGAGTCTGCTCGGCGATGCGATCCCAGTCGTGGTGGACGCGCACGTAGCGCCGGGCGCTGCGGGCCATGGCCGCCAGTTGCTGGGGGTGATCGATGGCCCACTGCAGACTGTTGCGGCAGGCTTTGGCGTCCCCCGCCGCAAAGAGCAGGCCCCGGCCGCCGTAGGTGAGTTGCTGGTGGACCGGCAGGTCGCTTGCGACGACGGGCACGCACTCCTGCATCGCCTCGAGCATCACCAGGGGCAGACCCTCCAGATCCGAAGGCAGCACAAAAAGCCCCGCCCCGCGGATCATCTCCGCTAGATTCGCCCCCCCCAATTGGCCGCAAAAATGCACCCCCCCGCCCTCGCCCAGGCGGGCCAGTTCGGCGGCGTAGGCGCCGGTGTCGCTGCTACCGCCCACGATCACCAGCTTCCATCCCTGCGGCTTGAGCGCTTTGAACGCTTCGATGAGCAGGTCGGGCCGCTTCTCGGGCACCAGCCGCCCCACGAACAGCAAGTAGCGCCCCGGGCACAGGCCCAGCGAAGCGACGAACGGAAAATCCGGGTCGGACTCGCAGATGCTGGCGGCGGCGTTGGGAATGTACACCGGTGTACGGCCGTAGGTAGCGGCAAAGTACGCCTGCAGTTCCTGGGAGACGACAATCAGCTCGTGGGCAAAGTGCACGCCGTTGCGCTCCCCCTGGTGCAGCAGGGTGCTGGCCGCGCGGCTCCACTTGGAGCGCTGCCAGTCGAGGCCGTGGCAGGTGACCACCACCCGCGCCGGTGAGAGCAGACGGGGTAGAGCACTGAATAGAGCCGGGCCGACGGCATGAAAGTGGACGATGTCGTAGCGGCGCAGGCAAGCAAGCAGCGTGCCCACCGCCGAGGTCCACAGGGCGTCGACCCCTTTAACGGGCACCCCGGGCAGTGGAAACACCCGCACCCCCTGGCAGTGGTAGCTGCCGCCGGCGGCCGGGCGGGTGTAGGTGGCGCGGGCGTAGATATCCACCGCGTGGCCGAGCCGCACCAGCCGCGCGTAGATTTCTTCGCAGTGGCGCTCGATACCGCCCTGGGCGGCGGGCAGGCCCTTCGAACCGATGACGGCGATTTTCATGGGAGCAGAAAAGAGGAAAGGGGATTAGGCGGCGCCGACGGTGCGGCGCGATTGAAAGCGTTCGAGCATCTCGCCTGCCAGTTCGCCCACGACGGTGGGCGCCTGGTAGGGCCGGGCCGCCTCCAGACAGCGCTCGGCCGGGAAGGCGTTCGGATGGTGCAGCACGGTGCGCAGGGCGTCGGCGAGGGCTGTGGGGGTGCGCTCCCGGCTAATCAGGCCGCTACCGGAGATGAGAATCCGGGGGGTGTCGCCGCTGGCGGTGCTGACTACGGGCTTGCCGGAGGAAAGCGCCTCCAGGACGACCAGGGGCAGGCCTTCGTAGACGCTCGAGAGCACCACCAGCGTGCTCGCGCGGTGCAGCACCGCCATGCGCTCGCGGGGCACCGGCCCGAGCAAGCTCACCCGGTCTGCCAGTCCCAATTCGCCGACGGTGCGGCGGATCTGCGCTTCGAGCTCCCCCGCCCCGGCCATCAGCAGGTGCACCCCGGGTTCGTTCAGTTCCCGCACCGCCCGCAACAACAGCAGCGGATCTTTTTGGGCGTGCAGGCGGCCCGCGAACAGCAAAAAGCGCGTCTCCGGCTCCAGGCCCATCTGGGCGGCCAGAGCCCGCCTTTGGGCCGACTCCTCCCCGGCAGCCGGCGGGTGGTACAGCGAAGTGTCGAGCATATACCGAAAGGTGTGGATGCGCCCGGCCAGCTGCGGGTAGCGCTCGCGGTAGAACGTCGTCGACTCGCTGTTGCACGAGAGGATCTGATCGAAATCCCCCAGGATCTGCCGTTCGAGGGCGAAGTAGCCGCTCGGGAAGCGCTGCCACAGTAAGGCGTCCTTGCGCTCGCTGGTGATCATCTGGGCGCGCACGTCGTTGTGGACAAAATAGGTCTTCTCACCGCTCCAGCCGCGGGCCGCCAGGGCCGGCTCCAGGCGATGAAAGTGCAGAAAGTCGCCTTCGATGCGCTTGCCGAGCAGGGCGGCGGTGTAGGTGAGCGTCGTCGGGATCTTGCGGCGCACGTTGTCGTCGCCGCTCACAAACAGCGGCAAAAACCGTAACCGGCGCCCGTCCAGTTCGCCGTCGCGCCACCGGCCGACCGGGTGGCGATCGTCGTGGGCCGTTCCCACCAGCCTCAGATCGAACACCTCGGGGGCGTAGCGGATGCAGGCGCGGATGGCGGTCTGGATACCGCCGATGCTGGTACCCCACGGGTCGAACTGATAAAAAATGGTCCAGATCGGTCGTCTCATCTTGGCGTTCCGGTGTGGTTTACAGCGCGACGGTCTGCAGATTGTGGAAGGACCAGTAGGCCCCCTGCTGGGCCAGCAACTGGGCGTGCTCGCCCACCTCGACGATGCGGCCTTTTTCCATGACGACGATTTTGTCGGCGTTGCGGACCGTGGAGAGGCGGTGGGCGATGACGATGACGGTGCGGTTGCAGCGCAGCCGCTCGATCGCTTCTTGCACGAGCGCCTCCGACTGCGAGTCGAGGGCCGAGGTCGCCTCGTCGAGGATCAAAATTTCCGGGTTTCTCAATAACGTGCGGGCGATCGACAGACGCTGACGCTGGCCGCCGGACAGCTGAACGCCCCGATCCCCCACAAAAGTTTGGTACCCCTCCGGCAGGTGCTGGATAAATTCGTGGGCATTGGCCAGCAGCGCCGCCTCGCGCACCTGTTCGGGCGTTGCCTCCGGCAGACCGTAGGCGATGTTCTCGAAGACGGTGGCGTTGAATATATAAGTGTCCTGGCTGACGATGCCGATGTGGCGCCTGAGCGAGACGGGGTCGAGTTCGCGGATATCGAGCCCGTCGATTTCGATCGCTCCGTCGCTCACTTCGTAGAAGCGCGGCAGCAAGGAGGCCACCGTCGATTTGCCCGCCCCCGAAGCACCGACCAGCGCCACGGTCTGCCCCTGGGGCACTTCGAGATCGAAGTCGCGCAAGACCTCGGAGCGGCCGTTGTAGGAGAAGCTCACCCGACGAAAACGGATCGCCCGCGCCAGCCCTTCGAAGGGGAGGTGGCCCGTGGCCGGCGGAAACTGCTCGGCAAGCCTCAGCCCCTCGGCCACTTTGGCAAAAGCCGAAAGGTTCTCCAGGATATAGCCGCGGGCGTTATTGATGCGCCGGGTGACCGGCACGCTGCGGATGAGCACCAGCATAAAGAGCATTAATTCGGCCGTATTGAGCAAACCCTGCTGGATGAGGAACACGTAGGCACCCGCCAGGATGAGCATGCCGCTCCCGAGGGTGGCCAGTTCGGTGAGCGGTTCGACGATGTGCTGCTTGGCGCGTAGCTCCAGCCGGGCGCCGCGGTATTCGTCGGAAAAAGCCGAGAAGCGCTCCTGCTCAAACGCTTCGGTGCCGAAGGCTTTGACAACGCGGATGCCCGAGAGGGTCTCGAGGATGCGTACACTGAGCACGCGCCCGAGTTCGATCACCCGCTCGCCGTACTTGCGGATCGACCGCAGGTACAACGACATGGCGTAGCCGACCGCCGAAATCAACACCACGATCACCAGCGTCAGCTTCCAGGAGACCACCAGCAGCGTGGCGATGTAGGCCAACAGCGTCAGGACGCTGATCATGCACACCGAGGCGTAGCCCAGCGTGTTGCCCACACAGACCACTTCCATCTGCAAATTGTTGGTGATCGTGCCGAGTTTGGTCGTGTCGTAGAAGCGGGTGGGGGCATACAGGTAGTTGCCAAACAGCCGCCTGCGCAGGGAGTGGGTGACCGCCTCTTCGTAGCCGGTGGACTGCTCTTTGGCCGCAAAGAAAAAGTAGGCCTTCAGGCAGAGCGTGCACACCAGCACGACAGTGCAAAGGCCGACGGTGGCGTCTTTGCCCTGAGCCTGCAGCCACAGATTCAAAGGTGCCGTCCAGCCCAGATCCGGCAGGGCGAGCGAATCGACCTCGCCCAGCACCAGCTTCAAAAACGGGATCAACAGCGCGATGGTCAATCCGTCGAACAGCGAGGAGAGGAACATCGAGCCGATGCCCAGATACAAAGGCCGGCGGTCCACCCCCCGAAACAACAGCCGCGGCATGTCGAAGCGGCGCAGGCTCAACTTGGGCAGGAACTTCACCATCACATTCCTGTAGCGAAACAACATACCTGTCTCAAGCGGCAAACCGATCGTAGATAGCTTCGAGCCTGGCGGTCTGGGTGTGGATGTCGAACTGTTCGCGCACAAACTCCCGTCCCCGCAGGCCCAGACGGCGGCCGAGGCCGCGGTCCGTAAGTACAAGGTCGAGTTTTTCGGCGAGGGCAGCGGCATCCCCCTCGGGGGCGAGCAGGCCCGTCTCGCCATCCAAGATCGCCTCCGGGATGCCGCCGTGGCGGGTGGAGACCACCGGCACCGCGCAGGCGGAGGCTTCGTTGAAGACGATGCCTAGCGCCTCGCTGTCGCCGCTTCGGGAGGTGCGGCTGGGCAGCGAAAAGATTTCCGCCCCGCGCATCCATTCGATCACCCGGGCATGGGGCTGGGCTCCCAAAAAGCGCACCCGGCCGGCAATCCCCAGCCGCCGGGCAAGCGCCTGCAACTGGCCGGTGAGCGCCCCGGCACCAATCTGCACCAGCGTCACCTCCGGATGGCGCCCGGCAATCCGGGCGAACGCCTCGATGAGCACGTCGATCCCTTTGCGCTTGGCGTGGCGGCCGACGCAAAGGATATAGCGTTCGTCCGCCGGATGCTCGGCCGGGGTAAATTTGGCGGTGTCGATGCCGATGTAGTGGCGGATAATCTTCTCGGGCGGGCAGCCTTTGGCGAGCAACCGGTCGCGAATGAAATCGGAAACCGCGATGATCGCGGCGGCTCGGCGCTGCAGGGCCCCTTCGTGCAGCAAAAACTGATAGTTCATCAGCCCGCGCGAGCACCACAGCGCCAGAGGCGAAGCGGTGGCGTCGAAGCCGTGGTAGGTGACCACCAGGGGGATGTCGATCGCATCGGCGAGGGCCAGGGCGTAGACGCCGTCGCGCCCGAAGTGGGCGTGCAGCAGCGGCAGGCGCCTCAGCGCCTCGCAGTGCGCCCCTCCCGCCCGGCGCGTCAGCCAAAAGAGCCGCTCCTGCCATCCCCAGGGACTCGCCGCCGTCAGTTGGACGTTGTCGAAGGGCACCTCCCGGAGCAGCCTGGCGACCACGAAGGTGGGGTGGTAGCGCCGCAGATGGCTCGCCTGCTCGACGATAAAGGTCTCCGATACACACGGGAAAACCATGCGACAGATGCCGACGTTTTTCATGGGTTAGGCCAGAAAGTCGAAGCGAAAGAACGTGTGGTGGCCAAAATGGCGCCGAAAGAGCCTGGCGCGCTCGGCGAGCGTAATTTGAAAGCGCCCGTCGCCCCGGTAGAAGTGGTAGTTCGCGCTCGGTTCGACAAAGCGCATCCAGTCGAAGTTTTCGTCGATGTCGCGGTAGTGCTGGAAGTTGTGGCGGTTGGCGGCGCGCGCCGCGAGGCGGGTGGCAAGCCGTAGCTGCATTTGCTCGGGATCGCGGTACTGGTAGTGACAGTTGGCGATCCGGCGGGAGCACTTTTTGAGCTTGGGCGGCATCGCGTAGCCGCGCGGGCGCGCGGCATCGACGCCGGTCGGCCAGACGAGGGTGTCCTCGACACGAAACAGGCGTTGCTCGATGTTGGAGAAGCGGTAGTGGCGGCGGCGCTGCTGAATGGGCAGTCCGCGCGAGTCGTCGCCCGCTTTCCAGGCGGCCAGGTCGGTGTCGGTGAAGATGAAGTTGTACTGCAGGGTGTTGATCTGGCGGGCGCCCTCGCGCTCGGCGGCGGCGATTGCCCGCCTGGGGCTTTCGGCCAGAAACTCGTCGGCATCGAGGACGAAGATCCAATCGCCCGGCTGACAGGTGGGCCGGATGTCGGCGAACATCTGGGCGCGCAGCCCGAAGTGAAAGGGCGAGCCCTCGCGCCGGTAGGGAACAATCACCGCCGATTCGACGCGTTTTACCTGCTCCCAGGTATCGTCCTCGCTGCCGTTATCCCACACGTAGATGCGGTGGCAGAAGCGGCTCGCGTGGAGCAGGGTCTGGGCGATCACATCGCCTTCATTGCGCGCCAGACAGAGGGCGTGGATGCGGGTCATGTCGGGTTTTCTCCGAAAAATTCCAGCCGGCGACCGCCACGGCCGTCCACCAGTAGAAATAAAAGGTCGTCGTTTCCCACAGGTGGTTGGTAAGACTACCGAACAGCAGGGCTCCGCAGACGGCGATGAGCACCAGGCGCAGCTCCCGGGCGCAGGAATGGCGCGGCGAGGCCCGCCACAATTGCACCAACCGCGTCAGCACCGCCGCCCACAACCCCAGGTAGAGCACCAGCCCGACGGCACCCGTCTCGGCCAGGGCGCGCACATAGTCGTTGTGGGCGCCGTTGTGAAAGGGCGAGAGCGACGTCGAAGTGTTCAGGCCGTGGCCGAGCACGGGGGCGCGCTCCCAGGCGTTGAGCAGATAGGTCCACTGCGCCAGGCGCCAGACAAACGAGTTGTTCTGGACGCTCGCCAGGTGCACGGCGCTGTTGACATCGAGCTGGCCGTTGAAAATCGGCGTCTGGCGCAGCGACTCCAGGCGCTCCTGCCCCGCCGGGGAAGCGGTGAAGGAGCCCAATACCAGCACCACGGCGACGGCGCCGCCGACGAGCGTCTTGGCGCTCAGGCGCGGCAGCAGCAGCACCCCCAGAAAGACTGCCGCCATACCCAAGCCCCCGAGGGTCTTGGTACCCGTGTAAGGAATGACCAGCACCGCCATCAGCACCAGCCAGCGCCAGTGGCCGGTGAGCTTGAAGCGCCACCACGACAGCCCCATCATCAAAAGCAAATAGAGCACGAAGGTGTCGGGATGGCTCACGGTGCCGAAGACGCGGCCCTCCATGCGCGTCTGCATCAGCGGCGGCAAGGCGCCGTTGGCGAACATCTGCAAAAAGGCGACTGTGAGCGGCACGACGAGGGAGAGCATGATCAGGCTCAGTAGCCGCTCGGGGGCGATGCGGCCTTTGAGCTGCATCGCCAGGCCGTAGATCATCGCGAAGGAGAGGATGCGGATCCACTCGCGCAGACTGTCCTCGCCCAAAGTCGGGTAACCCAGCATCGCCGCGTCGGCGCGGTGGCCGAGCCAACCCTGGGCCATGGCGAGGGGCCAAAAGCCCATCAAGGCGATAAACAGCGCCAACACCCCCCACAGCCAGTCGCCCTGGATCGGTTTGCGCGCGAGCAGACGGGTGATGAGATAAATCACCGTCACCGCGTCGATGAGCAGCGCCAGCGCCCCGGTCAGCCCGAAGCTGCCGAACGGGTCGAGGCTCGAGCGCAGCACCAACAGCGCAATCACCGTCACCTCGAATTTGAGGATGAGGCAAATCACGCCCACGGCGACCACGGCGGCGGCCCCCACCAGCAGGGGCGATTTGACCAGGGCGGCCCCGACCAGAGCGCACCCGGCGATAAAGGCCACCAGGGCGATCCAGCCGCCCGAGCGGTTGAGCAGGGCTCCTTGCATGGGATATTCCTAACTAATGGCGATGCAGCAATCGTCGGCGCGCACCGAGCGCACGACCGTATCGGCGACGCTCAGGCGAAAGGCTGCCGCCGACCAGACCACCGAGTCGAGCACCCGGGCGCCGTGATCGAGGATGGTACCGTCGCCGATGCAGGAGTTGCCCTCGATGACGGCGGTGGAATGGATGTAGCAGTGATCCCCTATCAGGGCGGTGGGCGAGATGTGCGCCCCCGGCTCGATCACCGTGTGGCGGCCGATGCGCGCGGGCAATCCCGGCTGGCTGAGCAAATCCCAGTGGGTGTGCAGGTACTGGCTGAGGGTGCCGATGTCCGACCAGTAGGCTTTGGTCTCCAGCGCGTAGATGGGCGCTCCTTTGGCCACCAGCATCGGAAACAGTTGCGAGCCGAAGTCGAATTCTTCCCCAGCGGGAATGAAGTCAAAAATTTCCGGTTCGAGCATGTAGATGCCCATGTTGACCAGATTCGAGCGCGCGGTGCCGGGGGCGGGTTTTTCTTGAAAGGAGCGCACGCGCCCGTCCGGGTCGCACACCAGCACCCCAAAGCGCGACGGGTCGCTCACGACGGTGGTGGCGATGGTGGCCAGCGCCCCCCGGGCGCGGTGAAAAGCCAACAGTTTGGAAAAATCCAGATCGGTCACCACGTCCGCCGAGGTGACCGCGAAGGTGCCGCCCTGCAGGTAAGCCGCCTGGCGGCGCACCCCGCCCGCGGTGCCCAACAGCTGCGCCTCGTGGGAGTAAGCGAGATCAACGCCGTACTCGCAGCCGTTGCCAAAGGCCCGCTCGATCTTCTCACCCTGATAGTGCAAGTTGGCCATCGCTTCACAAAAGCCGTGCTCGCGGCACAGATCGAGCATGCGACCCATCACCGGCCGGTTGAGTACAGGGACCAGGGGTTTGGGCACCAGGTTGGTGAGCGGACGCAGGCGGGTTCCCTTGCCCGCCGCCAAGATGAAGGCTTTCATATAATTTGCACACCTCTGTATGAAGAACCGTTGGGCTGGAAACAGAGCCGGGCCGCGCGGGTACTGCAGCCCGGCAGGAGCAGCGCGGCCTCTAGAAAAAGCGGAACGGGAAGGTGAAGATGCGCAGGATGTCGCCCAGCGGTCCCAAAAACGCGCGGGACTGATCGGCGGCGGTAAAGCTGCCGCCGCGGCCGACGAAGACGACATCGCCGTTGCGCACCTGAACTTTTTGGCTGCCGTCGGAGACTTTGTTGAGGTTGAGGGCGACGCGCTCGATGCGGCCGTTGGGGAGCATGCGGGCCACCGAAATGTCTTCGAGGTTGGCTTCGGTGGTGGCGCCGCCCGCTGCGGAGATGGCGTTGAGCAGGCCCGAGCGCGGGTCGATATCGACCGAGCCGGGCCGCTTCACCTCGCCTGCCACCTGCACGCTGATCGTCCGGGGGGCGAGCGAGGAGGTAGCCACCTGCTGGGCCATGTCCTCGGTAATTTTGTCGTCCACAGGCAGGGTGGGCACCTGGATGGTGTCGCCGTCGGTGAGGGTCAAATCGCGCCGGAAATCGCCGGTCTGCAGCGCCTCCCAGAGGTTGACAGTCTCTTTTTGATCTCCCTCCGGCAGCTGACGAATCAGGGTGACCTGGCGCACGTCGGCGCGGTGGGTGACGCCACCGGCCAGGGCGATGGCGTTCGAGATGCGCTCGACCCCGACCCGCCGGGTGAGGCCGCCCTGGGTACCGCCCGTCGCCATAGCGCCGGTCTGGGGCAAGAACACCTGCGGGCCGGGGCGCATCACCTCACCCACGACGTTGACCTGCAGGGGCCGCGTCTCCATCACCGACACGGCAATCACCGGTTTTTTGAGGATGCCGGTGAACTGGCTGCGCAGGTGCTCAGATAAGTCCTCCGGGGTGCGCCCGGCGGCGCGCACGGCCCCTACGTACATGATGTTGATCGTGCCGTCGGGCAAAATCGTCTGCTCGCGCGAGAGATCCGCGAAACCGAGCACGTCGATGCGGATCTGATCGCCGGAGCGCAAACGGTAACCCTGGCTGGTCACCGACGCGTCGAAGCTCGCCACCGGGGCCGCCCCCTGCTGGGCCGAGACGGGCTCGCCCGCCCAGAGGGCGGCGGTGCAGGCGAGGCCCAAGGACAACCAAAAGATTCTGTTCATAGCACGCTCACTCGGGAAGCAGAAGCTGTTTTCTAGGCTTGGCGGTGCGGTCGTAGTAGTAGCTCACCGTCATGTCCCCGGCGGCGTCGATGCCGTTGAAAACGGTGCCCAGCAGCGGGATGCGGTTGCGGTCGAGGGTCTGTTTGAGGTGCTTGAGGTGCTCGATGTCCGCGTGGCCGGGCCTGAGGACCAGCAGCACCCCCTCGGAGCGGGCCGCGAGGTTGTGGCCGTGGGCGTAACCGGCCATGGGCGGCGTGTCGATGATGATCTGCTCGTAGTGGGGCTCCAGTGCACCGATGAGCGCGTCGACCGCCGCCTCGTCGAGCAGGCTGCCGGAGTCGGGCAACTGCAGGCTGCCCGCCCCGAGCACATCGAGGTTGCTCACCGCCGTCTGCTGCACATAGTTGGCGACGCTGCCCGCGCTGGGGCGATGGAACAGCCACTCCGCCAGACCCCCCCGGCCCTCCAGGCCGAAGGTTTCACTGAGGCTCGGGCGCACCAGATCGGCGTCGACGACGAGGGTGCGCCGGCCGGCTCGGGCCATCGCCCGGGCGAGGTTGGTGGCGACGGTGGACTTGCCCTCGTTGGCCATGGCCGAACTCACCACGATCACTGCCGCCTTGCCGGGGGCACCGGGCACCAGAAAGCGCAAGTTCATGCACAGCATCCGGTAGCTCTCGCGGTTCCAGGCGTGGATGAGTCGCTCCGACGAAGATTCCAGCAGCGGCAGCGAGGCGAGCACCGGCACCTGCAGCAGATCTTGCATCTGCTGGGAGTTGATGCTCTTGCGGCCCGCTTCCAGCAAAGTGACGATCCCGGAGGCGGCCCCAAGGCCCAGCACTGTGCCGGCCACAGCCAACAGCGGGAAGTTGGGCCAGACCGGTTTTTCCGGTGTGCCCGCCGGCTCGACGATGCGCACGTTGGCAAAACTCTGGGCCTCGGCAATTTTGGCCTCCTCCAGGCGGCTGGCCAGCAAGTTGTAGGCGGCGCCGTCGATTTGCACCTGGCGGTCGAGTTGGGCGAGGGTGACCTGCCGCTCCGGCAGGGTGGCAAGCCGACCCCGGTAACGGCCGATCGACGCTTCGACACTCGCCAGTTCCTGGCGGCTGCCGCTCAGGCGCCCCTCAAGATCGGCCAGCTGGCCGGTGATCGTCTGGGAGACCGGGTCGACCGCGCCGGTGCGGGTACCGCCTAAGGCCTTGACCCGGCCGGCGATAAGCCGCTTGAGTTCTTTTTGTTGCTCGCGCAGGAGGAGCATCTGGGGGTGGCGCTCGCCCAACTGCGCACTCTGGCGGGCGATTTCCGCTTCGAGGTCGGCCAGGGCGCGCCGGTTGGCCTGCAGGTCCGGATCGGCGCTGACCGCCACGTCGGTGACCGCCTGGCGGGTGGATTTGCCCCCCAACTGGCGCTGCAGCTGCGCCATTTGCGAGGCCAGGGAGCTGTTGGTCGCCTGCAGACGGCGGCTGGTGGCCTCCAGTTCGCCCAGTTCGCGCACGGCCGCCTGCGCTTCGACGGTGACTTCCACCGAACCGGACTGCTTTTGGTACTGCTGGCGGCGCCGTTCGGCCGCTTTGAGCCGACGCTCGACCCCGGGCAGCTTGTTCTCGATAAAGGTGCGCAGCGTCGTGGCCCGGGCGCGGTTGCTGGCGATGGTGTCGTCGATCAGGGTCTGGGCGAGGGCGGCGACGACGCTGCGGGCCACCTGGGGATCGGTGTTGGTGAAGGCCATATCCACCATGTCAGTACCCAGGACGCTCTCGATGGCGAGCCCCGAGCGCAACTCGTCGGGGGTAAACGCCTCACCGGTTAGCGGGTTGCGCAGCTTGTATTTGTCGGTCGCCGTATTCAAGATGGCGTGGGTCTTGACCAACTCCATCTTGTTCTCGAGCGGGTCGCTGGTGCGGGTGAAAGGACCGCCCTCGGCAAAACCTTCGAGCATCTGCATGCGCGGGGAGTTGTCGAGAAAGATAAACCGCATCTGGGACTTGTAGATTGGCGTGGTGAAAAAGCCGACCGCCATCGCCGAACCCAGTACCGCGCAAAAGGCGAGCGCAGCCCAGAGCCAGTGGCGCTGAAAGGCCGCCAGGATCGATGAGAGTGTGGTCATGGTGGTTACGAAAATGAATGACGACTGTGGAAACGACCGATTAGGGGTCAGGGTGCTTACTGACACCTGACACCTGAAAAACTACTCGGCAGGTTGCAGTATGCGCCGGGCGCCCAGGGCGGCGTTTTGCTCGCAGTAGAGCCGGTCGCTGAGCCGGCCTGCGGGCAACTCCACATCTGCGAAGGTGAGCGGCTGGTCGATGGCGATGTCGCGCAAAAGACGGCAGCCCTCGGTGAGGCCCATGGGCAGCAGGTTCTCGGCGCCGACCGTCCGGGCATTTTCGAGCATGCCGTAGCAGGTGAAGCCGCCGATGCCGTCCAGGCTCTCACCGGCTCCCAGCGGCCGTTTGGCCTGGGCGATCACTTCGCAGACCGGTTCGCCCAGGGGCACCACCGCCGCATCGCCCAACAGCACCGCCCGCGCCACCGTCAAAGGCGCCTCCAGCGGGCTGAGGTGAAAGGGCGTGTAGAACGTGTAGACCGGCCCGTCGCCCATCTTGTAAAAGCGCATGTAGCGCTGCTTGAGCGGGTGGTCGCAGTAACCCAGCACGAACACCCCGAAGCTTGGCTGGGCGCCCAGGATGTAATCCACCAGGCCGCCGCGCATCAACTCGTCCAGGTTGAACAGGGACGGGGCTTCATCGACGTGGCTGCAGGTGGGTCCGTACATGCCGCGCACCCCGACGCCAAAGCCGGTGGCGTTGGCCACCGTGCACATCTCCATGGCGATCTTGGTGCCGTCCGCAAAGGAGGTGACCATTTTGGTGCGCTGAAAGTTGGCTGCGGCCCAGGCTTTTTGGGTCTCAGGCGTGCGTCGGCAATCGAGCAGGCTCTTGATGTTGCCGCACAGCAACGGCTTGAAACCGAGGGTCCGCACGTAGCGAAACAGATTCATGATCACCCCCGGCTGGTCGCCGTCGGCGTTGGTGAACACCACCCCCGCCCGGTCGGCGTAGGCTTTGAGCACCGGCCCGAGGGTGGCGTCCAGTTCAGCGTTCATCAAGACGACGTGCTTGCCGTGCTCGATGGCCCGCAAGACCACCCGGGCGCCGAATTCGACTTCGCCGGTGATTTCGACGATGACGTCGATATTGACCGCTTCGCACAGCAAGAACGGGTCGTCGGTGATCGCGTACTGCCCCTCGGCGATGGCCGCCTCCAACTGGTGGGTGCTCTCGACGGCGCGCAGCTGCTCCACACCCGCCTCGCGGTAGGCGCGTTCGGCCTGATCGAGGGTGCGGTTGGCGATGGCCACCAGCTTCATGCCGACCATTGAGGTGACAATCTGCAGCGCCAGACCGCGCCCGGCAAATCCGGCACCGACCATGCCGACGCGCACGGGCCGGCCCTCGTCCTGACGTCTGGCTAGTTCAGTATCTACAATAATCATCGCTGCTCCTTTTTCTCTATCGGGGGGAGGGAAAGGTCGTCTCGATTGCGGGAAGGAGAAATCGACGGCTCAAATCATCCCGGGGCAGGCCGGCCTGCCCCGGGATTCAGCAGGCGCTCGCAAGCAATGTGAGAAGACTTGCAGGTAGAAAAGGCAGGACGGCCTGCCTCGGGACTTTGCAGGCGCTCAACGGCGGCGAACATTCGAAATAGGCGTCCTGTTCGGCGCGCAGTCGGTCGGCTGTGCGGCCGGTCGGCAGTATTACATCGTCGTAGCGCAGGACTTGATCTTTCGGGATGGGACGCGTCAGACGACAGCCTTCCGCCAGCCCCATCGGCAGCAGTCGCTGCCGGGCGGTCACCTCGGCGTTCTCGCACTGACCGTAGGTCATATAGAAGCCGATGCCGTCGAGCAGCTCACCGGCCTGCAGGTCGCGCTTGGCGGTGGTGACCACCTCGACCACCGGCGCTCCCAAAGGGGCGAGTACCGCATCGCCAAAGAGCACCGCCCGGGCTACCGAGAAGGGAACCTCGAAGTGGCACAGGTGGTAGGGTGTGTAGTAGCTGTAGAGCGGGCCTTCGCCCAGCTTGTAGAGATTGAGCATATGCCGCTGCCTCGGGTCCTCGCAGCTGGCCAGTACAAATACCCCGGGACTCGGGGACGTCCCGACGACATAATCGACGATCCCTCCCCAGGCTTGCAGTTGCTCCACATCAAATAGTCGGGTCAGATCATCGACGTGTCCCCGGTGCTCGTAGCCCAGCATGCCCCGTCGGGCCACCCGCATACCGGTGGCGTTGGCGACGATCGCCTGCTCGAAGGCAATTTTGGACCCGTCGGCGAAGCTTGTGACCATGTGGGGTTTTTGGCCCCAGCGGCGCGCGAAGGCCTCCTGGGTAGTGGGGTTGCGGTAGGGATCGTGCAGACCTTTGACATTGCCGCAGACGAGGGGTCTTAGCCCCATCGAGCGCACGAAGCGGTAGAGGTTCATCTGCACGCCCGGCTGGTCGCCGTCGCAGGCGGTATAAATCACCCCGGCGCGGTCGGCGTAGACTTTAAGAATCGGTCCTAGGGTGCCGTCGAGTTCGGCGTTCATCAAAATGATGTGTTTGCCGTGCTCGCAGGCGGCGAGCACCACTTTGGCCCCATACTCGACCGAACCGGTCACTTCGAGAATGGCATCGATCTGGTCCGCCGCACACAACAAAAAGGGATCGTCGCTCACAGCGGGCTGTCCCCGGGCGATTGCCGCTTCGAGTTGCGCGAGCGTCTCAACTGAGACCACCGCTTCGAGGCCGGCCTGGCGATAGGCCATCGCCGCTTCTTCCGGCCGACGGTTGGCGATGGCCACCAGCTCCATACCGGGCATCACGTTGATGATTTGATGGGCGAGCGCAGCCCCCATGAAGCCGGCGCCGACCATGGCGACGCGCACCGGCTGGCGGCGCTCGGCGCGCAACTGTAAAGCTTTGTCGATAAGAATCATGACTAGTGCTGCTCCTGCATAGCGGGGGCCAGCAAGGGCCAGCCGTTGTCTTTGGCGGACAGGACACTGACCGGCAGCGGCCAATCGATGGCCAGGGCCGGGTCGTCGTAGCGCAATCCCCGTTCATAACCCGGAGTATAAAATTCACCCACCTGATAGAGCACCTCGGCGCCGTCGGTGAGTGCTTGATAGCCGTGGGCGAACAGGCCCGGCACGTACAGCGCCCGGCGGTTGTCTTCGCTCAGTTCGACGCCGATGTGCTGCAGGTAAGTCCGCGAGCCGGGCCGCAGGTCGACGATCACGTCGTAGATGGCGCCACGGGTGCAGCGGACAAGCTTGGTCTCGAGGGCGGGGGCCACCTGGTAGTGCATGCCGCGCAGGGTGCCTGCCCGATGGTTGTACGACAGATTGCTCTGGGCGAAGGTGCCCACGAGGCCTTGAGCTTCGAACTCGCGCGCGCAGAAGGTGCGCGCGAAAAAGCCGCGCTCGTCCTCGCGCCGGTCGAGGTCGATGAGATAGGCCCCGGCGAGCTTGGTCGGTGTGAAGTGCATCGCATTCTACTCCGCTGCGGTGAGTACCGGCTGCACGAGTGCTGTTTTATCCTGCTCGGTGGCGATGTACTCGTACCAAAACAATTCGTCGTCAATCTGACCTGTCTCCAGCAGGTGCTGGATCTGCTTGAGGCGCGTATGGCCGCGAAACTCGAACAGCTCGGTGCTCATGTTGATCTTGGAGAAGATTTCCAGAAGTTGACGCGCGCCGAGCGCCACGTTGCGCCGACACCGGAAACCCGGCAACTCGGCATTGATTTTATCGAAGCAAACTTTGTAGTCGCGCTTGTCTGTGGGGTTGGAACCTAAGATCAGTTTGCAGCCAGGAAACGTCTCAGCGATGATCCGCGCGATGTCCTTGACCTGGTAGTTCTCGGTGTTCTCGCCGACGTTGAAAATTTCGTTGTGCACCACCTGGCGCGGCGCCTCCAGCGCACAGTAAATCGCCTGGCACATATCGAGCACGTGCACAAAAGGCCGCCAGGGCGTGCCGTCGCTTTCCATGCGGATTTCTTTGGCAGTCCAGGCATAGCCGGCCAGTGAATTGACCACCAAGTCGAAGCGCATGCGCGGCGAAGGACCGTAGGCCGTCGCGTTGCGCAGGAAGGTCGGGGAGAAGTTGTCGTCGGCCATCGGCGCCAGGTCGCGCTCTACGAAGATTTTGCAGCGCGCGTAGGCGGTCAGCGGATTGACCGCGGATTGCTCTGTGCTGTACTTATCCCCGCCGGCGCCGTAGACGCTGCAGCTGGACATGTAGACAAAGCGGCTCACCCCGGCGCGCTTGGCCTTTTTGGCCAGCTCGACGGTGCTGAGGTGGTTGATATCGTAGGTGATAGTCGGGTTGAGCTGTCCGACCGGGTCGTTCGAGAGTTCCGCCAGGTGGACGATGGCGTCGTAGCCTGCGAGGTCTTCCTCGCTGATGTGGCGGATGTCCTTGCGGATGTGCAGCGGCGCCTGCCGCACGCCGTTGTAGAGCCAGCCGACTTTGTGAAAGCCGGTGTCGAGGCCGGTGACCTCGTGTCCGCGCTCGAGCAGAACGCCGCCGAGCAGGGTGCCGATGTACCCTTCGGTACCGGTTGCCAGAATTTTCATGAGTGATTAGGCTCCTATCGTGTCAGAATCAGCCGCTGGGTTACCGACTCGGGAATGCGCTCGATCACGGCTTTGCCGATCGGTATCGAGGCGGTGGCCGCCGGGGAGGGGGCGTTGAGCACGTGCAGCGAATGGGGTCCCGCAGCGAACAAAAAGTCGTCCACCAACTTGCCTTCGCGGGTGAGGGCCTGGGCTCGAACGCCGCTGCCCGCCGGCACGACGTCCTCGGGCTGCACCTCCGGGATCAGCCGTTGCAGGCTGCGCACAAAGGCTGCCTTCGACAGCGAGCGAACGATTTCTTTGAATCCTTCGCCTGCATGGCGGGCGGCGAGTTTCCAGAAGCCGCCGTAGCTGAGCACCTCGGCCGTATCGCCCAGGTGAACATCGCCCCAGCAGTAGCCCTCGCGCGCCAAAGCGAGCACGGCGTTGGGACCGGCGTGGACGGTGCCGTCGATCATGCGCGTGAAGTGCACGCCCAGAAACGGAAAATCCGGATTGGGAACCGGGTAGATCAGGTGCTTGCACAAGTAGCGCTTCTCAGGCACCAACTCGTAGTACTCACCCCGAAACGGCACGATCTTCGCCTCGCTGCTCAGACCGCATACCGCCGCAAGGCGATCGCAAAAAAGCCCCGCGCAGTTGATGAGATAGCGGGCGAAGAAACCGCCCCGGTCGGTCTCGAGGGTGATGCCGTCGGTAGCCACAGCCAGATTGAGCACGCGCGTGCCCAGGCGCAACTCGCCGCCGCGCTCAGCGACGATGCGCGCGTAGGCGGCCGCAACCCGGGCGTAATGGACGATGCCGGCGGTGGGCACGCGGATGGCGGCCAGCCCCCGCACGTGGGGCTCGATTTCGCGCAGGCGCTCCGCACCGATGCGCTCGACAGGAATGCCGTTGGCCAGACCGCGCGCCAGCAAGTTCTCCAGCAGCGGCAACTCCGCCGATTCAGTAGCGACAATCACCTTGCCGCAGATGTCGTACTCGATGCTGTGCTTCTGGCAAAATTCAACCACTGCGCGGCTGCCGGCGGTGGCGAAGCGGGCTTTGAGGCTGCCGGGCTTGTAGTATACCCCCGAATGGATGACGCCGCTGTTGTGGCCGGTCTGATGACCGGCCCAGGAGAGTTCTTTTTCGAGCACCAGCAGACGGGCGTCGGGATAGCGCTCGCTCAGGGCCAGGCCCACCGAGAGCCCGACGATGCCGCCGCCGACGATGGCGAAGTCGTAGGTCGTCATCTCACCACACCTTCCAGGGGGCTTTACCCGTACTCCAGAGATCTTCGAGGACTTTCTTGTCGCGCAGCGTATCCATCGGCTGCCAAAATCCATCGTGTCGAAAGGCGGACAGTTGGCCGAGGTGCGCCAGTTTGCCGAGCGGCTCCTTTTCCCACACGGTACTGTCCCCTTCGATAAAGTCAATCACCCCGGGCTCCAGGACAAAGTACCCGCCGTTAATCCAGGCGCCGTCGCCGTCGGGCTTTTCTTGAAAGCTGGTGATAAGCGTATCGTCCTGTTTGAGGCAGACCGCCCCAAAGCGTCCCGGCGGACGGGTGATGGTCATGGTCGCCATCGTGCCGCAGGCTTTGTGCTGGGCTATCACCGCCGCAATGTCGATGTTGCCCACCCCGTCGCCGTAGGTAAAGCAAAAGCTCTCGGTGCCGATGTGCTCGCGCACGCGCCGCAGCCGGCCGCCGGTCATCGTCTCCTCCCCGGTATCCACTAAGGTGACGCGCCAGGGTTCCGCTTTGCCGGCGTGGATGTTCATCTGGTTGAAGCGCATGTCGAAGGTGACATCGGACATGTGCAGAAAGTAGTTGGCGAAGTATTCCTTGATCACATAGCCCTTATACCCGCAGCAGATGATGAAGTCGTTGATGCCGTGGGCCGAATAGATCTTCATGATGTGCCACAGGATGGGCCTGCCGCCGATTTCGACCATGGGCTTGGGCTTGATCTGCGTCTCCTCACTGAGGCGGGTACCCAGCCCGCCTGCGAGCAACACTGCTTTCATAGATTCCTCGCTCGGTGGTATCGATGAACGAACACTTGCCAAAACCGGCCTAGCGGAGCCGCTGAACACTGAGGTGCGCTTCTCGCTGGCTAAATTCGCTGACGGAGGGGTTGTATCCGGGCGGCGGGGCCACCCCGGTGGCCTGCCGCCAGTGCTCGGCGGTGACCGTCTGCAGCCGATAGCCGTCGTCGACTTTGCGCACGTGGTACCAGGTCTGCGCTTCGCACTCGCAGCACCAGAAAGCCTCCAGCCATTCGTGCTGCAAAGGCACGACCTGCGAGACGACAAGCGAGAGTTGGGCCTTGCGCTTGCTGACACCGCGCTCGCGCAGCTGCTGTAGGCTCTCGGTAAAGATTGAGTACTTGCGGCTGCAGCTACTCAAGTAACACCCGTGTATCGGACAGGCGATGCGCCGACCACCCGGGCGGGTGCGCTTCCGATTGTGCTCACACCTTTTGCTCACTTCGGCCTCCGTCTGGGAAGAGGTTGCGTTCGGGGAGGCTGAGATTGCTGAACCGTCAAGCCCGCCCGAGGTTCCATTTCTCGACGCTGCCTATAGCAGGCAGCTATCGAAGCAGTGCGTTGCTGTCTATCTGATTGAGCGAGCCAAGTATGGCACCGCCAATATCGTGAGGACAATTGGTGAAAAGCCCCAAATCATCGCAGGATTAGCGCCGTTTCTGAGCGCAAATCCTTCATCAAAAGTCGACCGAAACTCGCAGAAAATAACCATGGCTAAGTAAAAACACTGGCTTGAATTAGTAACGGCACCAGGACGTATTCTTCGTCACACTTTAACCTTTGATTGCTTTCAGTATCCTGCGGAGGTTCGCATGTAGTAACTAGCCCCACGACTTTCCAGGTGCGGACCGGCACCCACGCAAACTGTTGTGTATGCTACCAAAAATAATGCTGTTGCCCGTTGCCACAAAAAAGGGCCTGCTGGTGCAGGCCCATCGGTTCTCGAAGTGGGTGGAGTCGGCCCACAGGCTTCCGGTGCGCTTTCAGCTCACCTTCGACTCGTAGAGCAATCCGTACTCCATGGCAATGCGCACCAGCCCGGCGGTGTTGCGGGTGCCAAGCTTCTGCATCAGCCGGGCGCGGTGGGAATCGACCGTGCGGGGACTGATAAACAGCCGTTCGGCGATCTCGATATTGGTAAACTCCTGCGAGATCAAGCTTAAAATCTCGCGTTCTCTCTCGGTCAGGTGAATAGCCAGCTTGCTGTACTTGCCGGCTTCTTCCGCCAGGTGATAATTCTCGATAATGAGCTTGGTAATCGCCCGGCCGAAAACCAGATAGCCGGAGAGCACCAACCCCACAGCATTGAGCAGTTCATGGCTTTCGACATTCTTGAGGATGCAGCCGCTCGCACCGACACGGAAAGCCTGCAGAAAGTCCTCTTCCATTTCGGTGACAATCAAGATTTTTGCCGCCGGTTCGATATTGTGAATGAGGCGGGTGACCTCGATGCCGTCGAGTTCGGGCATGGTGGCATCGAGCAACACCAGATCCGGCTTCGAGTGTCGAAACATCTGTACGGCGAGTTGGCCTTCGCAGGCTTCCTCAACGGTGAACAGATTACCTGCGGAGCGCAGCATGCTGCAGAACCCTCTGCGCACCACGGCGTGATCGTCGACGATCAAGATTCGGGTTGCACTGGAATCAATATTAGACACTGTACACCTTGCCTTTTTCATTACTGGAAGGAAAATGGAACTGTTCGAAAAGCAGCTGGGAGCGCTCACAGCAAAAAGACCGTGAGCTTTGTGTTGTAACAGCCCTTTCCTGACAAAGAACCTGTGCCGATGGAAGCAGGTAAAGATAATGGTTGTAGCCGTCGAACGGATTCAAGCACGCCCGATATGGCTGAACAATAGCGCTGCGAGACGGAGCGGCCAGTAGAAGTATCTGAGGGTATGGACGAGACCTCTGAAGGCTTTTGGTCAGGGCCAAGTCTTTGGCAAGGAAAGCATGGCTTTCCTGTGCGCGTGCGCTTTTGCATATGAACCTCTGGGGGGGGGGGGGATAGGTCTGGACGGAGCCAAGTCATCAGCAGGAGTCGAGTGCTAGTTTGTCACTTTATTCGTGAGAGTCCTATTAGTGAAAGACCGATTTTATCCAAGACAACGTATCCGTGGAAATACGTAATTCGGCGTTTCACTATGGCTCTATGTGCCATTTACCTCGGGAGCATTACCGATCCCATCCGCTATAACTCCCCAAAAACAAGGGGGTTTGAGACGGTGGACCGGGTTCTGTGTAATCTATCAGACCCCACATGATATTTTCCACCATTTGGTAAAGTCTCCTCAATAAGAAGCTGTACATACTGGTCTGTCAGCAGCCCGTCGGTGAACACTCTGTAAGTTATAGACACGGTTCAACTGCATTATGCAGTTTTTAGTGCCAAGCTGGGGAATTCGCCCTATAGGGTGATCGCCCCGGGTTTCACAAGTTGGTCTGCAAAGCTGATGCCAGGCTGCAGGCAAACCCTCGGTGGATTGGGCCGGTTGACGGGAGGGTCTTGTTCGGCAGCGCTGTGGGGAGCAAATCGGCGGTGGCGCGGCGGCAGCCATCTAGACATAGATATGGACTAGATACGTTGAATCGGGGTCAAAATTGTCAGCTTGGGCTGACAATAGCCGCCGCCGCCCGGCGGCGTTCAGAACGCACCTATCGCTACAATCTGCTTACAGCAAGGCTTTCAAAACTTAGAGCACTTTGGCGGCCAGGTAGCCGGCCCAACCTGCCGCCAGCCCGCCCAGGAGACTACCCAACAAATAGCCCATCGCCGTCAGATAATCGCCTTTTTGCAACAGCGCCAGGCACTCGACGCTCAAAGTACTGAAGGTAGTAAAACCGCCGCAAAACCCGGTGCCTGCCAACAGCAGCACAGCCGGGTCGATGCGCAGCGCAGCGCTCCACGCGAACAATCCCCCGAGCACAAACGATCCGACCAGATTGACCAGCAGCGTCCCGAACGGGAAGGGCGGCGCACCGGCCCACTGCGCTACCCCAAGACCGATCCAGTAGCGCGCCAGACTGCCGAGTGCGCCGCCAACCATCACCAACACCGACTCCGGCACCACCGGATGCCTCCTACGCAGCGAACGTGTCTTAGAGACCGTTGGCCGGGGGCGGTTCTTGCGCCCGGATTGGGAACGCCAAGGCGGGCCTCACCACCTGCTTTTCGCTTTCAGGGTAGAAGGCGAAACTGGAAGGCGTCAATCTGGTCCGCCGGAGCGCCCGACCCGTCTGTAGTCGATGTTGCAGTTCACCAACCGGTTGCTGCGCAGCAAAAAGGCCCCCGAAGGGGCCTTTTAGGTAGTTTTGGTTGACAAGGTTATCTACCAACCCCGCCTTACTCAGGCCGCGACAGTGGCGCGGGCGCGAGCGAAGGGAACTACGTTGTTAGTAGCACTTGGTTTTTTGCTCTGACCGAGCAGGCTTCAGTTACGCTCTAATTGCCCTGTCGAAGCCAGTACATCCCCGAGTTTGGTGGAGATGAGGGGAATCGAACCCCTGTCCAGAACAGCCGATCGCGCACCCTAGTCTCCCTTTTCACGTACGTTGGGGAAAGACAAACCAACGGCAGCTTTTAAGTCTTTGCAGGACTACTCACATTCTAACAACTTGAACAGCTCTGTGCCCGTCCGGCCCCTATGCTGTCGGCAAAAAACCGGGAGACGCCCTGGGACGATGGCCCCTCAGCCCCGGCTATACTCTTGATCTGAATCGGTTCGCTCGTGAGGAGCTTTGCCACCGTGCTCCGCGTCGACGAGTTGCTGCGCCTGGAGGTCTTTGCAAAACTTCCGCCTTCCCGGCTGGAGTGGGTCTGTGGGCGTGTCCAGCCTGTAGTGCTATCCGCCGGTGAAACGCTCGTCAAAGAGGGCGATCCGCCGCGGGGATTTTTTATCCTGGCCGAGGGCAAGCTGGGCATCTGGCGCCAGAGCGACGGCGTGGAGATGCCCATCGGCCGGCACGAGGCGCCGGGCTTTATCGGCGAAGTTCCCATCCTCACCGATGAGCCTGCCCTGGTGGGCGCGCGGGCGCTTACCGACTGCCGGGTCTACGAACTGCCCGCCGAGGATTTTCTCGAACTCATCCACCAGTGCCGCGACGTCGAGCGGCTGATCTTCCGGGCGGTGCACCACCGTCTGCGCGGCTTGGAGTCGTTCGTGCGCACCCGCGAGAAGATGGCGGCTTTGGGCACCCTCGCGGCCGGTCTGGCCCACGAACTCAACAACCCCGCCGCCGCGCTGGTACGGGCGCTCAACAACGTCACCCCGGCCATTTTGGAGTTGCAGCGTATGAACCTGGTCTACGGCCAGAGCCGGGCCGATCCTGAACATACGGCGCACTGGCTGCAGGTACGCGACGCGGGCTATGCGGCCATCTTGCACCCCGAGCAACAGGAGGCGGCCTCCAAGCTGGATGATCTACTACTAGAGGAGCGGCTGCTGATTTGGCTGGAGAACTATGGTGTCGAAGACGCCTGGAAGCTGGCCGGGCCGCTCGCCCTGGGTCGGGTGGACCCCGAGACCTTGGCTGGGCTGACCGAACCGTGGCGGGATCACCCCGGCGAGCTGAGGGATATGGGCATTCGCTGGCTGGCTTTATCCTTCGATGTCATGGAGATGATCCAAAGCGGTCTGCGCGGCTCGCGGCGCATCTTCGATCTGGTCCAGGCGATGAAATCCTATTCGCACATGGACCGCGGCGTGCAGCAGAGGGTGGACATCCACGAGGGTCTTGAGGACACCCTCAAGCTATTCTCTTTTCGCGTGGGTACGGGCGTAGAAGTACGGCGGTGTTACCACCGCGATCTGCCCCAAATCCTGGCCTACGGCAGCGAACTCAATCAAGTCTGGACCCATCTCATCGACAATGCCCTGGACGCGCTCGCAGGCCAGGGCATTGTCGAACTGACGACCGGCCGCAAAGGCGATTACCTGTACGTGCAGATTGCCGACGACGGACCGGGCATTCCCGCGGACATTCAGTCGCGCATCTTCGAACCTTTCTATACCACCAAGCCCGTGGGCCAAGGATCGGGCCTGGGCCTCGATGTCGCCCGGCGCATTGTTGAAAACCGCCACCAGGGAACGATCGGCCTCGAATCGCAGCCGGGCCGGACTGTCTTTACCGTTCGATTACCCCTTGCCCTCAGCTGCAGCACTTGATCTGTCTTTGCGGCTGCAGCGGCGCCAGGCCCTGCAACGCCCCATCCGCGCATCCGCTTCGGCTCGGCGGGCGTAATTTTTTGCGCCCTGGCCATTCGAGCCAGAGCGCAACCGCTAGCTGCAAAGCGGTTTTACCGGCGTATTTTGGGAGACAAACCATGGCACCCCTAAGCAGAAGGCGATTCGGTTGCACGGCGATGCTCGCCGGAGTCGCAGCCTCGCTTGGTGCAGCTCAAGCCAAAGCAGCAGCCATCTCGGGGAGCGCATCCAAACAGTCCGCTCCCGCAGGCGGCGTTGGGGCAATCGTCGTCGAATTGCCCATCGGAGGCAGAACCGCCAGGTTCATCCTGGACAGCGGGGAGCGGCGCTCCTGGATGAACGCCGAGAGTGCTGTGGCCCTCGCTCTTGCGGGCACCGGACAAACCGTCCCTGCCACCCCCGACGTCGAGGTCGAAGCTTGCGGGGTTCGCGCCTCCCTGGCGGTGGGGCAAAGCGCTGTGGAAATCCCGCTCATCGCCGTGGAGAGCCTGGATGGTTTGAGCGACCTGTCCCGGGATGTGGACGGTATCCTGGGCACCAGCACCCTCGGGTTGTTCGAGGGGGTGGCACTGAGCGGCGACTCCCTTGCGCTCCGCGCAGCGTCCACGCAAGAAGCAAGTTATCCAATCGAGCCGCTCGATTCCGGCAGGGGGGCTGTGACCCTGGCGATCGTCGGGTCCGACGGCACCGCCCGTCCGTTGCGATTTTTGCTGCACACGGGCAGCCCGTTCACCTTCTTGCTCAAGACCCACGCCGACGCGCTCGCACTCAGTGCGCTCGACGATGGTGCAGGCAACCCCGTCGCCGGCACGCTGCACATTCCCGGCACTCCGACGCTGCCTGTCGTGGCGGGCGTTGTCGAGGGCATCGGCGAGGTGCACTTCGCCGTCCACCATGCACCTACCGCGGCGGTGGAAGGGATCGACGGGACGCTCGGCGCCGATGCTTTGAACACGCCCATCGGCAACATCTTCCAGAGGATAGCCAACTGGTTTACTGGGAACACCGGCAAGGGACTTGCGACCATAGCGGTCACCATCATCGGCATTGGTGCTTTATTCGGTAAACTCAACTGGGGCATGGCGCTCATCGTCGCCTTGGGGATCGCCATTGTCTTCGTTGCCGCGGGATTGGTCAGCGCTTTTGGGCTCCCTCCGGCTCCTACTACCCGACCGAAAACCTCCAACCCTTCTTCGGCGTGAGCCACCCTGTTACTGGCGCGGCGCCCGGTAGCCCAAGCCCAAGTCCAACAGGAGGAGCGCGCCGCTTCGGGCAACAGAACGGCCACAGCGTGCGACGTCTATCTACCTACTCAGTGAAGGTCGTTCCGTCAAGCCGCTCCAGAGCCTGGTCGGCATCGGACAACAGCCCGATGATTTGCGCTTCCATGGGAATGGGCAGCTCCGGCGGAAATGTCGCCGGAACGAAAGCCCGGTAGCCGGAGGCTTGTTTTACAAACTGGCCCGAACGCATAACATGTTCGCTTTGCTTGATGCCTTACTGCACCAACGTAAAATAAGCAACCCAGTGTAGAAAAATAAAAAAGTTGGCTAATGGCGAGGGCTGAAGCGCCGTTCTCTCGTTCGCTGAAGAGGAATGTCCAAAAATAAAGTTGGCTAGTGCCCAAGTTTCAGTGCAATGCGGCTTAAAAAAAGGGAGACGGCGGCCCCAGACTGAAATAAAAAAGTTGGCTAGTGAGATGGAGGCGGTGGCTAGCGGGAAACCACCATCCAGATAGCGCTTCCTGCCCCGCGCCCGGGTTTCAACTTTCGCCGCATCTTGGTGGCCCATGCCGGCAATGCTCGGCACTCTGGAGGTTACCCTCGCCTTCGGAAGCGCTCACTGTTTTTTCTTTCCCGGCCCCATCTTGGCACGAGCCAGAAGCCTGCTCTTCAGCAGCTCCTCGATCAAACCCTCGCGTTGATCGCCCTCAATGTCTTGAAGCAAACGGCGAACGGCCAAGCCGACCAAGTCCGGAAAAGTCGGTCCGTCGGTGCCACCGTAAACGCTCGCGAGTTTGATCTTGAGGCCGTCCAATTGCTTATACAGATGCTGGTCGATCCGGACGTTCGGCATGGTTAAAGGCGTGACCCCGAGCGACAGGGGAGAGAACCATCATAAATCAACCTTTATTCAGGTAAACAGGTATTTATTTAAGCAAGTATTTTTGTAAGCAAACAAAGATGTATACTTGATATAAGGTTTACCCACAAATCGCGGAGTTCTGGTATTCTGAACTGCTATAACTGCAGGGTCGAAGGATTGCCGGTTTCGGGCCCGAGGGCGCCGAGATTGGCTCATCTAGCCTTTGGGGTGTTCAAGCGTCCGCAATCGGGCGGCCTACCGTCCGGGGCTTGGTGTTTGCTGCGGATGTGCGCCCGGCACCGGGCGTGCGGTGTCTTTTGGGGCCCCTGCGGCGACGCCGGGGAAGGATCCTGTCCGGCGATCCGTCACGATGACGCCCAGAGCCGACCGTCGTGAGGAGGGAGCCAGTGACAAGAGTGATCGTTGCTTCGAACAACCCCGTCAAAGTGCGAGCCGCCGCGGAAGCCTTCCGCAAGATGATGCCGGCCGAGGCGATCGAAGTGGTGCGCGTGGTCGTCCCTTCTGGCGTGGCCGATCAACCCATGTCGGACGAGGAGACGTTCAGGGGCGCCTTGAACCGCGCCCGCCGCGCGTCGGCGCTGCTGCCCGGCGACTTCTTCGTCGGCATCGAAGGGGGCGTCGAAATCAAAGGTTCAGAAATGGAGTCTTTCGCTTGGGTGGTTGTCCTGTCCGGGGACACGGTGAGCAAAAGCAGGACGGGTACATTTTACCTGCCGTCCCAGCTGGTAGATTTGGTCAACCAAGGAAAGGAACTCGGCGAGGCGACGGACCTGCTTTTCGGCAAACACGGCTCCAAGTTGAGTGGCGGCACCGTCGGCACTCTTACCGGCGACATCATAGACCGAACGCGTTACTATGAGCATGCCTTGATACTCGCCTTGGCGCACTTCAAAAACCCCGAGCTTTACGGCGAACCGGTGCCCGGCCGTGCAGGGAACGCCCGAGGTTTGTGAGCCTGCAGATCCCTCGCCGCTGTCACCCGCCGCTTGCACCTTTGGCTTCGGCGGGCACGTTCCCATCGAGCGGCACGTATTCGATCCGCCGGGCTGTGAGATCAATGTCGACATACCCCCCTCGATTGGTCATTAGCAGCCTGAATACCCTGTAGCCTTCGAGAACGGCCTTCGTCCAATCCGAGTAGTGACAGGAGCCGGCCTCCAGGCCCATCGCCATCCGCTCCAAGGTGCGGAGCAATTCGAATTCGAGGCGGTCGGCACCCTCAAAATAATTTCTTTCCTTCGCGTGCTGGAACACAAAAGCGGTCAGGCCTTCTTCGCAACTGATCGCCCTGGCGCCGTCCTCAGTCTCGTCGATCCGGGGATCACTTTTGCGTTTGACTTTCATCAAAGCCCTCAACACGGGCGACCACCCGAGGACGGCCGCGTGGGCGAGGTGGAAGACGTCGTGGTAGCGGTAGCCATCGTCCGTGCGAGAATTATCTGTGATCCTACTACCGAGCTGAAAATCCATGCCCGTGGCAAGTTGAGTACTGAGGATCACTTCGCTGCGTCCGCCGTTGGAAAGTTCCGTGAACTTCAACCGGAGTTTGCGGGGCAATTGTTCGTTCTGCGGGAACCCATCGTCGAACAGCGCGTCCCGGCTCGATTTTTTGTTCCAACGCTCCTTGATCCTCTGCAGATTTGCCTGCGCGACGGAATCGAAATCCAGGCCCAACCTCTCCGCGACGTTCGACACGTGCCAAAGTATGTCACCGAGATTCCGCCTGTACACCGCAGCGGGGTACGAGTCCGTTTTGGCCGATAAGCCGTTGTCTCTGTAAGCTTTGGCGAGGGCATTCACCTTTTCCGAGAGGTGAACCAAGGAGTTCTCGATCGAGGCGTCGGGTTCCTCGAACTGATCCGTTTGTTTCGCTTGGCGCTGGTATTCGTCGAAGTGCATGTTTTTGTGGTGCTGGCTGGTAAGAAAATTCCTTCGCCCGCATGCTCTTGCGCCGCGTCAGCTGCAGCGCAAGGCAAGGGGATTCAAAACGCGGACAGCCCTTCTGCGCAGGTGGTTTTGGGCAGGCGCAGCTTACCATGGTCGAGGTAATCGAGGTAAAGCCCCACCGCAGTCGTCGCTTGCTCGACCGTGCCTTCGTTGACCAAGGTCAGCACGTCGAAACGATCTTTTTGTTGTTCGGCTTGTTGTTCGGCCAACCGCTCGTAGCCCATCAGCAACCTTTGCCACTCCGTCCGGGGTTGCTCCGCGCGGAAGGGCGAGCAGCGGAAAACCAGAACCACCGCTTTGGGAAAGTGCCCGCGCCAAACCGTTTCCTCAATGGCTATCAGGCGCTTGAGATTGTCCACCGTGACACCCGAGGCCGAACCATAGACCCAGGTAGACCACCAGTACCTGTCAAGGATCACCATTTTGCCCGATTCCAGCGCCGGGACGATCCGATTCTCGATGGCGTCGCAATGGCTGGCAACGTGCAACAGCTGCTTGCTCAGCGGCGGGATCGCCCTCACGCCGTAGTGCTGAGGCTCGTGGTGCAATCCATAAACGTGGGCACCAAGCGTACCGTATTCGCGGCCCGGAAACGACATGCACTCGGCGTCTTCCCCGCTGGCCCGCAGCCGGTCGCAAAATGCCTGCGCAAGGGTCGTCTTGCCGACACCGTCGGGCCCTTCGAAAACGATCAATCCGCCCCGTCTGACCACGCGTTCTCCTTTGCCCTTCGGACTTGGCTCAAACCGGATCATAGAAATGCTTGAACCTGTTGAAGAAGGGGCGCGAGGGATAGCTTCCCGCCCTTGCCCCTTTGGGCTACGTTCGCGATAACGTTCAGCTCATCAAGCTCAGTCCGCAACAGATAGGCGAGAAAACGCCCGAGCCGATACAATCCCAAATAATTGCCATACCAGGGTAAGCGCATCTAAAAGGCGTTGAGAAATGTGCTGGGGTACCCTGGTACTGCATCGTGCCATCTCAACCCCTTTGTCCATGTCCGAAAAAGCCTTGCTGCCTCAGCCCGCTCGCTGCAAGTC
>JAESGW010000336.1_pt1 | contig 63705 bp, 53 predicted proteins | sample 9269791 | NCBI WGS metagenome assembly JAESGW01 (sample SAMN16773120, study PRJNA677053) | algae metagenome | isolation source: Aphanocapsa lilacina HA4352-LM1 and co-occurring heterotrophs from near cave... | place: USA: Maniniholo cave, near Haena, Kauai, HI | collected 2009-07-28
GTTGCCGCCATGAACTCGTCGAGGTCGCCGTCGAGCACCCCTGACGTATCCGAGGTCTGCACGCCGGTGCGCAGGTCCTTCACCATCTGATAGGGCTGCAGCACGTAGGAGCGGATCTGGTGGCCCCAGCCGATGTCGGTCTTGGCGGCCTGGTCGGCGGCGGCCTGTTCCTCGCGCTTCTTCAACTCCATCTCATAGAGCCGCGCGCGCAGCATGTCCCACGCCTGGGCGCGGTTCTTGTGCTGCGAGCGCCCGGCCTGGCACACCACTGCGACGCCAGTCGGAATATGCGTCAGCCGCACCGCCGATTCGGTCTTGTTGACGTGCTGACCGCCGGCGCCGCCCGACCGCATGGTGTCGGTGCGCACGTCGGATTCCTTGATGTCGATCTTGATCGAGTCGTCCACGACCGGAAAGATCGCGACTGACGAGAACGAGGTGTGCCGGCGCGCGTTGGAATCGTACGGCGATATCCGAACCAGGCGATGCACGCCGGCCTCGGTCTTCAGCCAGCCATAGGCGTTGTGGCCCGAGATCTGGATGGTGGCGGATTTGATGCCGGCTTCTTCGCCCTGGGTTTCCTCGAGGTATTCGATCTTGAAGCCGTGCTTCTCGGCCCAGCGCGTATACATGCGCAGCAGCATCTCGGCCCAGTCCTGGCTTTCGGTGCCGCCCGCGCCGGCATGGACCTCGAGATAGGAATCAAACCGGTCGGCCTCGCCCGACAGCAGCGCTTCGAGCTCGCGGCGGGCGACTTCCTTCTTCAGGGCCTTCAGCGCGTTCTCGGCTTCGGTCACGACGCCTTCATCGTTCTCGGCCTCGCCGAGTTCGATCATCTCGACATTGTCGCTGAGCTCGCGCTCGACCTTTCCGATGCCGGCGAGCGCATCCTCCAGCGAGGTGCGCTCCTGCATCAGCTTCTGGGCTTTCTGGGGGTCGTTCCAGAGATTGGGATCTTCGGCGAGCTTGTTCAGCTCGGCGAGCCGAGCCGTTGATTTCTCGACGTCAAAGATGCCTCCTCAGCAGCCCGACTGACTGCTTGATCTCTTCAACGAGGCGTTCGACTTCGGCGCGCATGGTCTCTCTGATCTGCGGTGAGAACCGCTACTAAATAGATTTCCCGCATTCTGCGTGAATCAGAACCGGCTCAGGCGTGTTTGACGGGTCGGATGTAGCGGCGCACGCCGCAAAGCGCAACCGGCCGGCGGAGCTAGTAGAGCCCGCCGGGACGCATGATGTTGCCGGCATCGGGCTGATACCCTTGCTGGTAGCCCTGCTGGTACCCTTGCTGATAGCCTGGCGGGTATCCCTGCGGCGCCCGTCCATCCATGTCGGCGACCCCGATGACGCTGTAATTATCCGGCGGCGCCGTGCCCGGCTTGAACGCTTCCAGGATGGTTCGGCCGCCCTCACCCGGACCGACCCGCATGCCGCTCTTGGCATCGACGCGGACCAGCTTGATGCCGGCGGGAACCTTGAACGGGATCGCCGGCTTGTCGGCGAGCGCGAGCTTGAGGAAATCCTTGGCGATCGGCGCGGCCAGATGACCGCCGGTCATGCCGCGGCCGAGATTGCGCGGCTTGTCGAAGCCGACATAGATGCCGACGACGAGGTCCGGCGAGAAGCCGATGAACCACGCGTCCTTTTCATCGTTGGTGGTGCCGGTCTTGCCGGCGATCGGCTTGCCGACTTCCTTGACCACCGTCGCGGTGCCGGCCTGCACCACATATTCCATCATCGAGGTGATCTGGTAGGCCGTCATCGGATCCAGCACCTGCTCGCGGCGGTCGACCAGTTGTGGTTCGGGCTGATTTTTCCAGCCGCCGGGCGCGTCGCAGCCGCGGCATTCGCGGGCGTCGTGCTTGAAGATGGTGCGGCCGTAGCGGTCCTGGATACGGTCGATCAGCGTCGGCTTCACGCGGCGGCCGCCATTGGCGAACATCGAGTAAGCCGTGACCATCCGCATGACGGTGGTTTCGCCGGCGCCGAGCGCATAGGATAGGTAGTTCGGGAGTTCGTCATAGACGCCGAAGCGCTTTGAATACTCGCCGATCAGCGGCATGCCGACGTCCTGTGCGAGCCGCACCGTCACCGTGTTGAGCGATTGCCGCAGCGCGTTACGCAGCGTCGTCGGTCCGCCGTATTTGCCGGATGAATAGTTTTCCGGACGCCACGTGCCGGCGCCCTGCCCCTGGTCGATTTCGATCGGCGCGTCGACCACGACGGTCGAGGGCGTATAGCCGTTGTCCATCGCCGCCGAATAGACCAGCGGCTTGAACGACGAACCCGGCTGCCGATAGGCCTGCGTGGCGCGGTTGAACTGGCTCTGGTCGAACGAGAACCCACCCACCATTGCCAGCACGCGGCCGGTCCACGGGTCCATGGCGACCATCGCGCCGGACACTTCCGGCAACTGCCGCAGGCGGTACTGGCCTTCGACCTGCTTGCCTTCCTTGTCGAACAGCGGGTCGGCATAGATCACGTCGCCCGGCGACAGTACCTGCGCGACGGAATTCGGCACCTTGCCTCTGGAAGGCCCCGAGGCCGCCTTGGCCCAGCGCACGCCGTCGAGGGTGACGATCCCGGTCTGCCTGACCTTGCTGACAGCGCCACCGAGTTCGCGGCCCGGCTGGAAGCCGATCCGCGCCGACTGGTCGGATGTCTCCAGCACCACGCCCATTCGCCAGGGCGAGATATCGCCGAGCGCCTTGACGTCGGCGAGCTTGACGCCCCAATCGCCGGATATGTCGAGCTTGCTCACGGGTCCACGCCAGCCCTGGGCCTCATCGTACCTGACGAGACCGGCCACCATCGACTTGCGCGCCATCACCTGCATCTTGGGATCGAGCGTGGAGCGGACCGACAATCCGCCTTCGTACAGCTTCTTCTCGCCGTAACGCTCGAAAATGTCGCGGCGGACTTCCTCGGCAAAATATTCGCCGGCGAAGATATGCGCACCGTTGCCACGGCTGGTGACGTTGAGCTGTTCCTTGCGCGCCTTGTCGGCGTCGGCCTGCTTGATCCAGCCGTTTTCGACGAGGCGATCGACCACGTAGTTGCGCCGCTCCACCGCACGGTCGCGGTTACGAACCGGATGCAGCGCGGCCGGCGCCTTGGGCAGCGCCGCCAGATACGAGGCTTCGGCGATCGTGAGCTCGTTCACCGATTTGTCGAAGTAGACCAGCGAAGCGGCCGCGATGCCGTAGGCGCCCAGGCCGAGATAGATTTCATTGAGATAGAGTTCGAGGATGCGGTCCTTCGAATAGGCGCGCTCGATGCGCATCGCCAGCAGGGCTTCCTTGATCTTGCGGGTAAAGGAGACCTCGTTGGTGAGAAGGAAGTTCTTCGCGACCTGCTGGGTGATCGTCGAGGCGCCCTGCGGGCGGCGGTTGGAACCGAAGTTTTGGGCATACAGCACGGCGGCGCGCGCCATGCCGGTGAAGTCGATGCCGCCATGCTCGTAGAAGTTCTTGTCTTCAGCGGCGAGGAACGCGTTGATGACGAGCTTCGGCACCGCCTGGATCGGCAGATAGAGACGGCGCTCCTTGGAGTATTCGCCGAGCAGCGCGCCGTCGGACGCGTGGACGCGCGTCATGACCGGCGGTTCGTAATCCTGAAGCTGCGAGTAGTCCGGCAAGTCCTTGGAGAAGTGCCAGATCGCGCCGGCGACGCCGGCAACGCCCACGAGGAACACGACGGTTCCGGCGGCAAACAGGAAACCAAGAAACCGGACGAGCAAGCGCATTATCGAAGTTCCGTTTCAAATCTGTGCGGCGATAGCTGCGGCATCTGTCCTAGCACGGCAAGCCCGCCCAGCGGGCCACCGTTACGCGATCGAACAAAAAAGCGGTCAGTGGACAATATTGGCCGATTCCGAAGACCCTACGGTATTTTTCTATAGCGTTGTCGCTGTGGCCAAACTAGGGCTTGGGCTGCGCTTTTCACTCAACTTTCGCGCGGCGCCCATTCAAATTTTCATTTGCCCGCCAGCCTTTTGGCGAAGAAAGCGTCAATCGCCTGGGCCATCGATCCGACCGTCTTGTTCCGCCAGTTCTCCGACACCAGGTGTTCGAGGTCGCCCTTGTTGGAGACGTAGCCGAGTTCGACCAGGACCGAGGGCACATCGGGGGCTTTCAGGACGCGGAAACCGGCCGATTTCAGCGGATGCTTGTGCATCCGCACCGTGTTCTTCATTTCGCCCATCAGCGTCCGCGCGAAACGGTTCGAGAAGGTTCGCGTCTCCCGCTGCACCAGATCGATCAGGATGTCGGCGACTTCGCTCGGCTCGTCGGCGAGATTGACGCCGCCGATCGCGTCCGACTTGTTTTCGGCGTCCGCCAGCCGCTGGGCCTCGGCGTCGGAGGCCTTGTCCGCCAGTGTATAGATGGTGGCGCCCTGGGCGTCGCCCTCGCCGCGCGGCAAGGCGTCGGCATGGATCGAGACGAACAGCGATGCCCCCTCGTTGCGGGCGATCTTGACGCGGTCGGCCAGCGCAATGAACGTGTCGTCCGTGCGGGTCATGACGACGCGGTATTTGCCGGATTTTTCCATCCGGTCGCGCAGCGCCAGGCCGAATCCCAGCACCAGATTCTTCTCCATGATATCGGCGCCGCCGGCCTGGGTGCCGTTGTCGACCCCGCCATGGCCGGGATCGATCACGATCACCGGTCGCTTGTCGGGCGGCGGCGTGGATGCCGTCACGGCCGGTCCGTCAGCCCGGGCAACGCCGGCATTGGCATCGGCGATCGCGGGCCGCAGTTCGGGACGGCTCTCGGGCGCGAGCAATTGGACGAAGGCTGTGCGGTCGACCTGCTCGAATTCGAGCACCAGCCGCGGCGGCTGTCCGTTGGCCGCCTCCACCACATAGGATTTGGCGATCTTGGCGGGCCCGGTCAGGTCGAAAACGATTCGCGACCCGCCCGGCATGACCAGACCGTAACGGAACGCCTTGACCAGTCCCCGTCCCGCGCTGCCGGCGTCAGCACCCAGCTTGAAGCTGACCTGGGGAAGGTCGAGAACCACACGATAAGGGTCGGCCAGCGGGAAGGCGCGGAACTGGATCGGCCGGTCGAGATCGAACACGACTCGGGTCTGCTTGGCGTCGCCGGCCACACGGGCGTCGGAGACGGTCGGGAAGTTTGCCCCCGCCGCAGCAGCGGAACCCGCAGCCTTGGGCGGCAGGCTTTCAGCCGTACTTTCGCCAATCGACAGGGCGCACAGCAATGCTGCAGCGCAAAAAAGACCACATCCCAGCAAAACAGGGTGATTTGCGCGGTTCGCCAACGATCCACAGCCTCCGGAAGGGCCCTCACTTACCGCATTAGGCCCACATGGTTAATCCGACCTTAAGCTATACCGGACAAAAACGGCCAAGTGTTGCCGCGCTGCGACGGTACCCCGACGCTTCCCTTGCAGGCAGCGCCCAATCCACGTATGTACGTGGTGCTGACGGCTAATACTCCCGGTTGTGTCGCGTTCAGCCTCCCGGTGCAGCGCCGGAACCTTCCCAGTCGAGGGCTCCTGCGTCTTTCCCGATCCCTCCCCAGCCAGCGCCGCGCGCGGCTGACACGGAGGGCGGTTTCGAGCCCGAGCGGCGTCCGGTCCCAGGTACTTTTCTCCTGGGACGGTTTGAGACACGGCAAAACTGGTTATCCGGACCCCAACGGTCCGATATGCGATGGCCGGCAGGCGTTTCGGCGCCGCGCCGGGGCTTCAGCGATAGACACGGCGGTATCTCCTTCCGCCAACATGTTCAGACGGGCCGACGCTTGATGCGCCAGACTGTGTTGCCGACCAGGATCCACGGAACGATCGCGCCGACGCGAGGTGAAAGCTTCGCACGTCGTACGGTTCCGATGGAGCCCCGTGCGGCGCGGCGCCAGGATGTGCGTTTTGGCCTTCCCCTAACCCCCGAATCAGGTGGACCGTCGCGTCACCGGGCCGCGCAGTTTGCGCGCGCCATGCACCGCGCCCGCCGCCGTCAAGAGTTCCAAAATGCCCAACAAGATGCTGATCGACGCCACCCACCCGGAAGAGACCCGGGTCGTTGTGGTCCGTGGCAACCGCGTCGAAGAATTTGATTTCGAGACTGCCCAGCGCAAGCAACTGCGCGGCAATATCTATCTCGCCAAGGTTACGCGCGTGGAGCCGTCACTGCAGGCGGCGTTCATCGAATATGGCGGCAACCGCCATGGCTTCCTGGCCTTCAGCGAAATCCATCCGGATTATTACCAGATCCCGGTCGCCGACCGTCAGGCGCTGATCGAGGCCGACGAACGCGCGCATCGCGAGGCCGAGGAAGAGAGCGAGAACCGCTCCAACCATCGCCGCGGCCGATCGCGCCACCGCAACGCCCGCCGGCGCGGCCATGGCGACCGCGTCCAGAGCGACGTCATCGACGGCGCCACCGTCGATCCGTCGCAGGCGGCCCAGCCCTTGTATGAGGGCGAGGACCATCCGCACGAGCACGATGCCGTGCAGGCGGGTGAGGCGCCGGCGCATGACGTCGAGCATCACGAAGATGCCGCCCATCACGACCAAGAGGCGCACGACCATCCCGTGCACGCCCACGATGACGCCCAATCGCACGATCATGAGCGCGACGCGGCTGGTCATGACGCCCCTCCTCCCGCGGCCAGCGAAGCACCGGTTGCAGAAGCGCATGCCGATGCGGCCGTGACCGAATCGGTCAGCGTAGCCGCGCCCGTCGAGGACGAGCGTCGCGATGAACCACGGGATGAACACCACGACGAGCGCCATGACGCCGAGCAGGCGCGGGAAAATGCCGCCCATGCCGACGACGTGCCGCATGTCGAGCACGCCGGCGACGAGTATTCCGCCGCCGCGCGTGACGAGCATGCCGCCGAAGGCGAGAACGACGACGACGAGGACGATGGCGAGGACGCCGAGGAAGAAGTCGTCGAATCCGTCGGCGGCGACGACGTGCTCGAGGAAGTGCCGGAGCGCGCCTTCCGCCCGCGCCGCCAGTACAAGATCCAGGAAGTCATCAAGCGCCGCCAGGTGATGCTGGTTCAGGTCGTCAAGGAAGAGCGCGGCAACAAGGGCGCGGCGCTGACGACCTATCTGTCGCTCGCCGGTCGCTACGCGGTGCTGATGCCCAATACTGCCCGTGGCGGCGGCATCAGCCGCAAGATCACCTCGGCCCAGGACCGCTCGCGGCTGAAGGAAGTGGTGCAGGATCTCGACGTGCCGGAAGGCATGGGGATCATCCTGCGCACCGCCGGCGCCTCGCGGACCAAGCCCGAAATCAAGCGCGACTTCGAATATCTGATCCGCATGTGGGAAACCGTGCGCGACATGACGCTGAAGTCGCAGGCCCCCACCCTCGTCTACGAGGAAGGCTCGCTGATCAAGCGTTCGCTGCGCGACCTCTACAACAAGGAGATCGACGAAATCCAGGTCGCCGGCGAGGCCGGCTACCAGGAAGCGCGCGACTTCATGAAGATGCTGATGCCCTCGAACGTGCGGGCGGTCAGGCAGTATCGCGACGGCCAGCCGCTGTTTTCGCGGATGGGCGTCGAGAGCCAGCTCGATGCGATGTTCTCTCCGACCGTGCAACTGCGCTCGGGCGGCTACATCGTCATCAACCAGACCGAGGCGCTGGTCTCGATCGACGTCAACTCCGGCCGGTCGACCCGCGAACATCACATCGAGGACACCGCGCTCAAGACCAATCTCGAGGCGGCCGAGGAAGTGGCGCGGCAGTTGCGCCTGCGCGATCTCGCAGGGCTGATCGTCATCGACTTCATCGACATGGACGAGAAGCGCAACAACCGCGCGGTCGAGCGCAAGCTCTCCGACTGCCTGCGGCAGGATCGTGCGCGCATCCAGGTCGGCCGGATCTCGCATTTCGGCCTCTTGGAAATGTCGCGCCAGCGCATCCGCGCCAGCGTGCTGGAAAGCTCGACCGAGCCCTGCGCGGTGTGCGGCGGCAGCGGACACGTCCGCTCGGTGTCGTCGGTGGCGCTGCAATTGCTGCGCGGCATAGAGGAAATCCTGATGAAGGGCGCGACCCACAATCTCGTGGTCCGCACCCGTACCGACGTCGCGCTCTACGTCCTCAACCACAAGCGCGGCCACCTGCGCGACCTCGAAAACGCGTTCAAGGTTTCGCTCGCGGTCAGCGCCGATCCGACCGTGGCCGGCCAGCAGTCGTTCATCATCGACCGCGGCGAACAGGTTCACACGCTGGAAGCCGCCAAGGCGCTGCTCGTGACGCAGGCCGCAGCTTCCCCAGCGCAGGCCGAGGAAACCTATGACGACGAGGACGGCTTCGACATCGAAACCGAGTCCGAGGTCGAAACCGAGGAAACCGAGGGACTGGCCGACGATTCCGCCACCGAGGGGGCGGCCGGCGAAGGCGAAGGCGACGGTCATCGCCGCAAGCGGCGTCGGCGCCGGCGCGGTCGCGGCGAGCCGCGTGAAGGTGGTGCACCTCGCGAGGATGGTGCGCCTCGTGAGGACAACGACGCGCTGCGTGTCTCCGCCGAAGCCGTCGAAGGCGCCGCCGACGAGGGCGAGGCCGAGGAAGACGAAGGCGAAGGCGAAGGCGAAGAAGGCATGGTCCGCGGCGAACAGGCTGCCAATGGCGAGCGGCGCCCGCGCCGCCGTGGCCGCCGTGGCGGAAGACGCCGGCGTGGCAACGGACCGGAAGACGGTCTGGCCGGCTCGATCGCCGACGAACTCGGCCCGACTTCGGCCCCGGAAGCCGCCAGCGCAGTTGCCGATTTCGATGGCGGCTCGTCGGTATCAGCGCCGTCGCTCACTGAATCCGAGCCGGCATCGCAACCTGTCGAGCCGCAGCCGGCAACTTTTGTCCAGCCCGAAACGATCGAGACAGTGACTGCCTCGACGGCTCCGGCTGCCCCGACAGCCGAGGAAGCCGCGCCGGAAGCCGACCGGGCCGCAGCGCCACGGCGTTCCACCGTGCGCGAAAAGGTCAGCTTCCTGTCGAGTGCGCAAGCCGAGCCGGCGCCATCCGTCAGCGAAAGCGTAGCCGAACAGATGGCGGCGACCGAACCTGCGCCGGCCGCGCCGGCTCCTGCCCCGACCACCGAAGCCCCGCGCAAGGCGGGATGGTGGTCACGCCGCTTCGGCAGCGGCGAGTAAGGATCGAACTGAAAAAGAAAACCGCCCGGCACAGCCGGGCGGTTTTTTATTGGCGGTCCGAGGCGATCGCGACCTTTACCCCCGCGTATCGAACACGCGCCGGATCGCCGGCACCAGCGCCGCGCCGAGCGCGTTCTTGATCAGCGAAGCCGCGATGAAGGGCGCGATGCCGACCAGCCAGGCCTTTTCGACCCCGAGTTTCATGCCGAACGCCAGCCACCCGAACCCGCTGGCGAGAATGAGGATGTGTCCGAACGCCATTGCCACGAACAACCAAAGCACCGATCGATCCCAGCCGCGCTCGGCGAGCCAGCCAGTAACAAACGCCGCCGCCACGAAGCCGTAGAGATAGCCGGCCGTCGGACCGACGAGCGGCGCGAGACCGCCGACAGGGCCTGCGAATACAGGCAATCCGATCGCGCCTTCGGCCAGATAGGCGATCACAGTCGCACTGCCGAGCCGCCAGCCATAGGCCGCGCCGATCATCAGCACGACGAGCGTCTGCAGCGTCATCGGCACGTAGGGCAACGGCAGATTCACCTTCGCCGACAGGGTCAACAGCGCCGTTCCAACGGCGACAAGGATCACGCTGCGCAACACACCGGACGATCCATCCGCGCGATGCGGCCACAGCAGCGCGGCGAGCGGGAAATGCGGCGCGGCGACGGTTTCAGTCATGGTTCTGGCGGACACGGGTAGCTCTCCGTTGATTGCAGTTACTGAGGATGCGGATGAAGAAATGGCCGGAATTATCCCAGCCAGCGCGCGATGCGCGTCACCGCTTCGCGCATCTCGTCGGCCGAGCGCGCATAGGAGAAGCGGATGAAGGCGCGGCCGTGGATCGGGTCGAAGTCGACGCCGGGCGTGGCCGCCACATGCGTCTTCTCCAACATGCGGCCGGCGAACTCGAAACTGTCGGAGGTGAAATCCGAGACGTCGGCGTAGAGATAGAACGCGCCGTCCGCAGGCAGGAATTTGGTCAAACCGGCCTTCGGCAGTCCCTCGATCAGGATGCGGCGGTTTTCCTGATAACCGTGCTTGATCGCCTCCATTTCGGCGGTGCCTTCGAAGGCGGCTTCGGCCGCGATCTGCGACAGCGTCGGCACCGAGATCGACAGGTTCTGCTGCAAACGTTCGATCGGTCTCACAAGAGGCTCCGGCACCACCATCCAGCCGACCCGCCAGCCGGTCATGCAGAAATACTTCGAGAACGAGTTGATCACCAGCGCCTGCGGCGAGAGTTCGGCGGCCGTCACCGCCGGAAACGCGTAGTCGAGGCCGTGATAGATCTCGTCGGAAATGAACCTGATGCCGGCGCTCTCCGCCGCATGGATGAGCCCGGTGAGCGCCTCGCGCGACATCATGGTGCCGGTGGGATTGGCGGGACTGCCGACCAGCACGCCCTTCAGCGGCGCCTTGCGATGCGCGGCCAGCAACGCCTCGCCGGTCAGCGCATGGCGCGTGTCGCTCGACGTCTCGATCAGCACCGGCTCGCAACCCAGCGCCGTCAGGATATGCCGGTAAGGCGGATAGCCGGGCACGGTGACCGCGACCCGATCGCCCGGTTCGAACATCGACAGAAACGCGAGAATGAAACCGCCGGACGAGCCGGTGGTGACCACGATCCGGTCAGGCTCGACCGAACATCCGTAAGTATCGCGGTAGTGACGGGCGATCCGCGCACGCAGCGACGGTATGCCGAGCGCGGAGGTATAATCGATTCGAGCTGCATCGAGCGCGGCATGCGCAGCGGCGATGGCGGCCCTCGGCGCGGCTGCAGCCGGCTGCCCGACTTCCATGTGAATCACGTGACCGCCGGCCGCCTCGATGCGCGCCGCGGCTGCCATGACGTCCATCACCATGAAGGGTGGAACGTCGCTGCGCCCGGAGGGTGTCAGCAGGGTTTTCACCCGGTCTCTAAGTGTCGATTCCTGCATCGAAATCCGCAATCGCGCGGGCGCTGTGCAAATTCGGGTTCCGAACCTGTCACGCCCCAGACTGGCCGTATTCGGTGGCTTGTTATAGCGTTTTCGGGTGAAGGGATACCGGGTTCACGTGGTGATACCCCGGTTCCCTCCAATAAAACTTGGAACAGAGACCGGAGCGCGTTTCTGCTCTAATCAGGATCGATACTGCCGGAACGAACCGGGCCTCGCCAATCTCCAAAGAGCTCATGCTGCTTCGCATCGCCCTACGCAAGAAATCGCTGAAGTTGACCGCGCTGACCACCGTGGTCGCGCTCGTCCTCGCGCCGATGGCGGCGCTGGCGCAGGAGAATCGCGGACCACCGGTTCTGCGCGACGCCGAGACCGAGCAATTGCTGCGCGATTACACGCGTCCGATCCTGCGTGCCGCCGGCATGGAAAAGCAGAACATCCAGATGGTGATCATCAACCAGAGCGTCTTCAACGCGTTCGTGGCCGATGGACGCCGCATCTTCGTGAACTATGGCGCGATCCTGCAATCGGAAACGCCCAACCAGATCATCGGCGTAATGGCACACGAAACCGGTCATCTTGCCGGCGGCCATCTCGCCAAGATGCGCGAACAGATGGCGCAGGCGCAGACGCAGATGATCATCGCCATGCTGCTTGGTGCTGGCGCCATCGCCGCGGGCGCCAGTTCGGGCGGCAGCGGCAGCGGCCTCGCCAACGCCGGCGCGGCCATGATGTCCGCACCGGGCGAGGTGATCCGCCGCACCCTGCTCTCATACGTGCGCCAGCAGGAGGAAAACGCTGACAAGGCTGGCGTCAAGTTTCTGAACGCCACCGGCCAGTCGGCCCGGGGCATGCACGAGACCTTCAAGCGCTTCACCGACGAGAGCCTGTTCGCCGCGCGCGGCGCGGACCCGTATGTCCAGTCGCATCCGATGCCGGCGGCCCGTGTTGCAGCGCTGGAAGAACTGGCCCGCTCCAGCCCCTATTGGGACAAGAAGGACGACCCTGCGCTGCAGCTTCGCCACGACATGGTGCGCGCCAAGATATCGGCGTTCATGGAGCGCAAGGATACCGTGTACCGGCGCTATCCTATGTCCAACAACAGCCTCCCGGCACGGTACGCGCACGCGATCGCGACCTACCGCCACGGCGACCTGCGAAGCGCCCTCGCCCAGATCGACGCACTGATCCAGCAGCAGCCCAACAACCCGTATTTTTACGAGGTGCGCGGCCAGGCGCTGCTGGAAGGCGGCAAGCCGCTGGAAGCGATCGCGCCGCTGCGCAAGGCCGTTCAACTCTCCAATAACTCGCCGCTCATCGAGATGTTACTTGGACAGGCGCTGGTGGCGGCCGATAACAAGGCCTACACCGACGAGGCGATCGCGATCCTGCGCGCGGCGGTCGCGCGCGAAAGCGAGGCGCCACTCGGCTTCATGCAACTCGCGATGGCGTATGGCCGCAAGGGAGATTACGCCCAGGCCGACCTCGCTTCGGCCCAGGCCGCCTACCTTCGCGGCGACAACAAGACCGCACGCGACCTTGCCTCGAGAGCGAAAACGCGCTTTGCCATCGGAACCCCCGGATGGGTCAAGGCTGACGACATTGTGAGCGCCAAGCCGCTGCCCGGCCAAAAAGGCAACTAGAAATAACCCGGGTTCCAACTACAACCGAACCCGGGGAGCAGAGCATGATCCGGAAAGCGGGTACCGGTTTTCCGGGAAGATCATGATCAAACATGAAGCCAGTATTCAAAGAATCGGCCTTCACCAGAACCGCCGAACCCGCCGCATAAGGAATTGCCGATGCCTTCGCTTCGTTTTGTCATCCCCGCATTGTTTGCCTTCGCACTCTGCGGCGCGCCGCTGTCCGCCTCCGCGCAGGGCTTCACCGACAAGCAACGCGGCGATATCGAGTCCATCGTCCGTGATTACCTGATCAAGCATCCCGAAGTGCTCGAAGAGGCGATGGCCGAACTCAGCAGGCGGCAGAGCGCGGCTGAGACCGCCAAGCACGAAGCCGCTGTCGCCAACAATGCCGAAGCGATCTTCAACTCGCCGCGCAACGTCACCGTCGGCAACAAGGACGGCGACGTCACCTTCGTCGAGTTCTTCGACTACAATTGCGGCTATTGCAAACGCGCGATGATGGACATGATGGAGCTGATGAAGAGCGATCCGAAGCTCAAGGTCGTGCTCAAGGAATTCCCTGTGCTGAGCGCGGGTTCGGTCGAAGCCGCCCAGGTCGGCGTCGCCGTGCGCATGCAGGATCCGAGCGGCAAGAAATATCTCGATTTCCACCAGAAGCTTCTGACCGGCCGCGGCGCGGTCGACAAGGCGCGCGCAATGGCCGTTGCCAAGGAAGTCGGTCTCGACATGGCGAAGCTGGAGAAGGATCTGGCAAGCGCCGAAGTGCGCAACACGCTCGAAGAAAACTTCAAACTCGCCGAAGCCATGGGCATGAACGGCACGCCGAGCTACGTCATCGGCAAGCAGATCGTGATCGGCGCGGTCGGCGCGGAGACCCTGCGCGAAAAGATCAACAATGCCCGCTGCGGCAAGGCCACCTGCTGAGACAGCAGCATACATCAATGAGCGAGACGAGAGGCCGGCGCAGACGCCGGCCTTTTTCGTTGAGGCCGTCTCTGGCGCTTCCGTTCATTTCGCGTTCACAAAACAAAGTCGGCGGAACCGACAATGTTCCGGAACATCGGGCGTTTCCTGTCGTTGTGGTGCGGGCAATGCAGACACGTGAGGAGACAGTAAATGACTAATCGCTTTTTGATTTCGGTTGCGGCCGCGGCTTTGATTGCCGGAACCGGCCTGGCCAACGCGCAGGGAATGGGTCGCGACGGCGGCTCTGCCGGTTCGCCGGCGGCACAGCAGAGCGCGCCTTCTGCCGATCGCGGCGGTCCTGCGTCGGGCGGCGCGATGCAGCGTGACGGCGGTGGCATGAAGGGTGCCGAGTCCGGCATGAAGAACGAATCCGGCATGACCAAGGGCGAGTCCGGTATGAAGGCCGATTCGACCGACAAGTCGGGCCCGGCCAGCAAGAGCGCGCAGGACGGCAATCGCACGGGCGAGAAGTCGAAGAGCATGAGCTCTGACGACTCGAAGAGCAGCAAGGAAATGAAGGCCGAGGGCCGCGACAGCAAGACCGGCACCACGACCACTGAAAGCCGCGACGGCAAGACCGGCGACACCCAAACCAAGGGCGCGGCCTCGACCGACAGCAAGTCTCAGACGACGACGGGCAATGCCGCGACTTCGGCAACGGCCGCGCCGCCTGCTGAAAAGCGCACCCAGATCGTCTCCGCCATCAAGTCGGAGAGGATCCAGGAAACGACGAACGTAAACTTCAACATCTCGGTCGGCGCGGTGGTGCCTACCAGCGTTCGCGCCTACCCGCTTCCGCCCCGGATCGTCGAGATCTATCCGGAATGGCGCGGATATGAGGTGATCCTGGTGAAGGGCCGTTACGTCATCGTGCGTCCGCAGACGCATGAGATCGTCTACATCATCGAGGGCTAACGCCCTCGGACATAACCGACCCAAGCGATGCAATTCTGGGGGTGGGCAGAGATGCCCACCCCCTTTTGCGTGGCGGCCCCGGCTTGCTTCAATACTTGGTTAACGAATGATTTCCGTAGGTTCCGTGCGGTTTTTTACGAACAGGATGAGGCATTTGGGCGATCCTCGGGCGGGCCGCAAGGCTTCCCCTTGGCCGCGTTGTTACCTATAACGCCGCGACCTGCCCGCCCCTTTTTGCTGGATTCCGGATGGCCCAAGCCCCTGCCGCGATGATCTATGTGCTCAACGGCCCGAACCTCAACATGCTGGGGACGCGGGAACCGGAGAAGTATGGCCACGCGTCGCTCGCCGATGTCGAGAAGCTGTGCGTTGAAACCGCCGCGCAATTCGGCATGAAGGCCGATTGCCGCCAGTCCAACCGCGAAGGCGAACTGATCGATTTCATCCACGAGGCCCACGCCAAGAAGGCAGCCGGCATCATCATCAACGCCGGCGGCTATTCGCACACCTCGATCGCGCTGCACGACGCGCTGATGGCGGTGAAGATACCGACCGTCGAAGTGCACATCAGCAATATCCACGCCCGCGAGAGCTTCCGTCACCACTCCTTCACCGCCATGGCCGCCTTTGCATCGCTTTGCGGCTTCGGCATCGACGGCTACCGGCTCGCGATCAACGGCCTTGCCGCCAGGCTCGGCGCCAAGGCCACGAACTGAACTCCACATATCTGACGCTCCGCCGTCGCCCACCCCAGGAATTCCGGATAAGAGCATGGCCCGCCAGCCCGAGAACAAGTCAGCGGATAAATCAGCCGCAAATTTCAAGAGCGACGACAGCGCGCTTATTCGCGAGCTCGCGTTGTTGCTCGACGAGACAAGTCTGACCGAGATCGAGATCGAGCGCGCAGGGCTTCGTGTACGCGTCGCGCGCACCATCAGCGTCTCGGCCGCGATGCCGGCGAACTACCAGCCGGTCGCCTCGGCCACGGCCGTCTCGGCTCCACCTGCCGCGGGCGCCGATCTCGCCAAGCATCCCGGCGTGGTCCCCTCGCCGATGGTCGGCACGGCCTATTGGGCGCCCGAGCCCGGCGCCAAGCCGTTCATCGATGTCGGCACCAAGGTATCGGCCGGACAGACGCTTCTGATCATCGAAGCGATGAAGACGATGAACCAGATCCCCTCGCCTCGCGCGGGCACGGTGACGCAAATTCTCGTCGAGGACGGCCAGCCGGTCGAATTCGGCGAACCGCTCGTAATCATTGAGTAAGCGAATGGCGGGTAGCGAATGGCGAATGGAAAAGAGATGACCTCCTTCTATTCGCCACTCGCCATTCCCTACTCGCCCGCGGGGACCACATGTTCGACAAGATCCTCATAGCCAATCGCGGCGAGATTGCCCTGCGCGTGCTGCGCGCGTGCAAGGAGTTGGGCATCTCCACCGTCGCGGTGCATTCCACCGCCGACGCCGACGCCATGCATGTGCGCCTCGCCGACGAGAGCGTCTGCATCGGGCCGCCGCCGTCGAAGGACTCCTATCTCAACGTCCCTGCCCTGCTCGCGGCCTGCGAGATCACCGGCGCCGACGCCGTGCATCCCGGCTACGGCTTCCTTTCCGAAAATGCCCGCTTCGCCGAAATTCTCGCCGAGCATAATCTGCATTTCATCGGTCCGAAGGCGGAGCACATCCGCCTGATGGGCGACAAGATCGAGGCCAAGAAGACCGCCAGGCGGCTCGGCATCCCGGTCGTGCCCGGCTCCGACGGCGCGGTGACTACCGACGACGACGCCATGGCGATCGCACAGAACATCGGCTTTCCCGTGCTGGTCAAGGCCGCCGCCGGCGGCGGCGGACGCGGCATGAAGGTGGCGCAAACCGCCGACGATCTGATGATGGCGCTGACGACGGCCGGCAACGAAGCCAAGTCCGCGTTCGGCGATGCCTCGGTCTATCTGGAGAAATACCTGCAGAAGCCGCGCCACATCGAAATCCAGATCCTGGGCGACGGCCGCGGCGGCGCGATCCATCTCGGCGAGCGCGATTGCTCGTTGCAGCGGCGGCACCAGAAGGTATGGGAAGAAGGCCCCTCGCCGGTGCTTTCGGCCGCGGCGCGGGCGAAGATCGGCGAGACCTGCGCCAAGGCGATGCGGGAGATGAAATATCTCGGCGTCGGCACCATCGAGTTCCTGTACGAGGACGGCGAGTTCTATTTCATCGAAATGAACACCCGAATCCAGGTCGAACATCCCGTCACCGAAAGCATCACCGACATCGATCTGGTGCTGGAGCAGATCAGGATTGCCGCAGGCGGCGACCTTCCCGCGACGCAGGACGAGGTCGCCATCATCGGTCACGCCATCGAGTGCCGCGTCAACGCGGAGAACCCGCAGACCTTCCGCCCGTCGCCCGGCAAGATCACCCAGTACCACCCGCCGGGTGGATTAGGCGTGCGGATCGATTCGGCGGTCTACCAGGGCTACGTCATCCCGCCCTATTATGACTCGCTGGTCGGCAAGCTGATCGTCCACGGCAAGACGCGCGCCGAATGCCTGATGCGCTTGCGCCGGGCGCTCGACGAGATGGTGGTCGACGGCATCGAGACTACCCTGCCGCTGTTCCGGGCGCTGGTCCGGGAACCCGGCATCATCGATGGCGACTACCATATTCACTGGCTGGAGCAGTACCTGGCCGGCCAGTTGGTGGAGCCGGCCAAATAAATTTCCTCGTGCAGGAACCTGTCGCCCTCTTCCGCGTTGGGAGGGGTTAGGCGAGTCCTGGGGCGTGAATTCCGTTTGCTTGATCCGGCGAGACCATCGTGACATCTGAAGCGCGGAAGAGGCGCGCTCTGTGGCAAATCCTGCTGTTATCGGCGGGTTTTCTGGTGCTGGTAATTGTCAGCGTCGGCGCGGTCCTGCTGGTCAACAAGGCGCGTGATCACAACCGCCTCGTCGTTCATACCGTCGAAGTCGAAAGCCAGCTCTCCAATCTTCTGCTGGAAATCCGCCGCGCCGAAAGCGCCACCCGCGCCTATCTGCTGACGTCGGCGCCGCAGTTCCTGACCGAGTATGAGTCCGCTGCCGCCAACGTGTTGCCCGCCGCCGACAAGCTGGCCGCGTCCATCGCCGACAACCCGGTCCAGGTCGAGAACTACGCCAGGCTACGCAAGGCGATCGAGCAGCGCTTGAGCGAATTCGCGCGCGGTATCGACCGCATCAAGAACAACGACGTCGCCACCAGCATTACCGCATTGCGCAACGGCACCTCGACCGATGCCGTGAAAACCATCGTCGATACCAGCCGCACCATCCGCGCCGAAGAAGCCCGCCTGCTCGACATGCGGACGGCGGATGCCGACCGCACGCAGGTTCTCGCCTCCTCCGTGACCATCGCCGGCTCCGGGCTCGTCATCGCGCTCGCCGGCATTTCGATCTTTCTGGTGAGACGTTCTTCGCGCGCCCGCGACCAGGCCGAGGAGAAGCTGCGCGACAGCAATCTCAACCTCGAGACCACGGTCGACGAACGCACCGCCGACCTGCGCGAAGCCAATGACGAGATCCAGCGCTTCGCCTATATCGTCAGCCACGACCTGCGTTCGCCGCTGGTGAACATCATGGGCTTCACCAGCGAGCTGGAAGAATTGCGCGGCGATATTTTCCGGCGGATCGCAACCCTTGCCCGTACCCAATCCACCGCTCCCCAAACGCCGGAAAACGCGACCGATACCGCCGAACCCGAGCTCGAGGGGGCCGACAAGCAGCTTTCGGACGACTTCACCGAGGCGCTCGGGTTCATCAAGTCGTCGATCGCCAAGATGGACCGGCTGATATCGGCAATCCTCAACCTCACGCGCGAAGGCCGGCGCGAGTTCGACCCGGTGCAGATCGACACCAGGGAGCTGATCGAGGCCGTCGTCACAACCATGGCGCATCAGGCTTCCGAGGCGGAGGCCCAAATCCAGGTCGGTTCGCTGCCGAACATCGTCAGCGACCGCCTGGCGCTGGAGCAGATTTTCGGAAACCTGATTGACAACGCGCTGAAATATCTCAAAACCGGGGTTCCCGGCGAGATATCGGTGCGCGGTCGTACCAAGCTCGGCTTTGCGATCTTCGAAATTTCCGACAATGGCCGCGGCATCGATCCGAAGGACCATCAGCGGATCTTCGATCTGTTTCGCCGCGCCGGGACCCAGGACAGGCCGGGGCAAGGCATCGGCCTCGCCCACGTCCGCGCCCTTGTACGGCGGCTCGGAGGAACCATGTCGGTCGCCTCGGAACTTAACCAGGGCAGCACGTTCACGATCACGCTGCCTATCAACTGGCCATCCAGTAACCGGAAGACACGGACATGAGTAATCCAGTCACTATCATCATGATCGAGGACGATGAGGGCCATGCGCGCCTGATCGAGCGGAACATCCGTCGGTCCGGTGTCAACAATGAGATAATACCGTTCACCAACGGTACAGCAGCCCTGAACTACCTGTTTGGCAAGGATGGAACAGGTCTCGTTCACAAGGGCAACGCGCTGCTCATCCTGCTCGATCTCAACCTGCCGGATACGTCGGGCATCGACATCCTGAAACGCGTCAAGGAAAACGCGTATCTGAAGACGACGCCCGTGGTGGTACTCACCACGACGGACGATTCCCACGAGATCAAGCGCTGCTACGAACTCGGCTGCAACGTCTACATCACCAAGCCGGTGAACTACGAAAGCTTCGCCAACGCCATTCGCCAGCTCGGCCTGTTCTTTTCCGTCATTCAGGTACCTCCAGCCGCCACATGACCAAAGCGACGCCGACCCTCCTGTACATCGATGACGACGCGGCTCTGGCCCGGCTGGTCGACCGCGGCCTGACGCGGGCCGGCTTCAGGGTCGTCCATGCGGCGGGCGGCGAGCAGGGACTGGCGCGGCTGGCGCAGGGCGGCATCGATGTCGTGGCGCTCGACCAGTACATGCCGGGGCTCGACGGGCTGGAAACGCTGGAACGGATCATGGCGATCCCGAGCGCGCCGCCGGTGGTGTTCGTCACGGCCTCGCAGGATTCGGCGATCGCCGTCACCGCGTTGAAGGCCGGCGCCGCCGACTATCTGGTGAAGGACGTTGGGGGCGATTTCATTCCGCTGCTGCAGGTTGCCGTCAACGGCGCGCTGCGGCAGGCCGAGTTGCAGCGTGCGCGCGACGAGGCCGAAGCCGAGGTGCATGCCTCGCGCGACCGCTATGCGGCGCTCGCGGCGGAGCGCGAAGTGCTGCTGCGCGAAGTCAACCACCGCGTCGGCAACTCGCTGCAGATCATCGCCTCGCTGCTGCATCTGCAGGCCAGTTCCGCGGCCCAGGACGACGTCAAGGCGGCGCTGACCAATGCGATGGGGCGTGTTGCGGCAGTCGCGCAGGTGCACCGCCGGCTTTACACCTCGCACGATCTCAAGAGCGTGTTGCTGAACCAGTATCTCGAAGCCCTGCTGGAGGACCTCAGGCGTTCGGCCGAGGGCAACAGGATGTCGCGGCTGACGCTAAAGGCCGAACCGATCGAGATCGACCCGGACCGCGCGGTGGCGATCGGCATCATCGTCAACGAGCTGGTGATGAACGCCGTGAAGTACGCCTATCCCGACGGCGCCGGTCCCATTCACATCGATCTGAAGTCCGAGGGCGACGACATCCTGGTCTCGATCACCGATGATGGCGTCGGCCTCAACGTCAAGACCGACCCGCGCTCGACCGGCATGGGACAACGCATCGTGAGCGCGATGGCGGCCAAGCTGGATGCCAGTGTCGAGCGCGACCCGGCCCATACCGGGACCCGGATCCTTCTGCGTTTCCGCCGTGTCCCCAAGTCGGCATCGAAAGCGGCCAGCGCCGCGGCGGGTTAGCCGCCGGTCTCAGTGGCAACTTCCAGAGGCCCTCGCGATCCTGCTATGATCCCGCGGATGACATTGCGCGACTCCGCCAGTGCCGAAATCACGCCCGAAGTGCTGTTGCGGGCCTATGCCTGCGGCATCTTCCCGATGGCCGAGAGCGCCGACGACCCGACGCTGTTCTGGGTCGAGCCGGAGATGCGCGGGGTGATCCCGCTCGACGGCTTTCGCATCGCCTCGCGGCTCGCCCGCACCGTGCGCTCCGATGCCTTCAGCGTCACCGTCGACACCGCCTTCAAGGCGGTCATCGCCGGCTGCGCGGCGCCGCAGCCGGGCCGCGACGACACCTGGATCAACAAGCGCATCCGGGATCTCTATGTCGGGCTGTTCGAGCGCGGGCATTGCCACAGCGTCGAAGTCTGGCAGGACGGCGACCTCGTCGGCGGCCTTTACGGGGTGAGTCTCGGCCGCGCGTTCTTCGGCGAGAGCATGTTCCACCGCGTCCGCGATGCGTCCAAGGTGGCGCTGGTCCATCTGGTGGCGCGGCTGATCGCGGGCGGCTTCGAACTGCTCGACACCCAGTACGTGACCGAGCATTTGCGCAGTTTTGGCGCTGCCGAAATCTCCCGGCGTCGCTATCGCACCCTGCTCGACAAGGCGGTCGCCGGCGAGCCTGCGGATTTCCTGAAGTTGCCCGGTGTCCAGCCGGTCAGCGGCGCGGAAGCGCTCGCGATCATCGCCGCGCGCGCCTAATTCCCGAACAACCCGCCGAACAACCCGCCGGGCCGTTGCTGCTGCGGTGGTGGCGGCGGAGGCTGCTGCTGCTGGAATTGCGGCTGCGGCGGCGGTCCCGGCGGACGCGGCGCGGCCTGCTGCTTCGGCGGCGGCTGGCGCTTCTGCGCGGGCGGCGGCGGCGCGGCCTTCGGCGGTTCGGGGGCTGCGCTGACGATGGTCTGGTCGGGGCCTTTGCAGTCGGTCAGCCAGATGTCGTAGACCGGGTGCTCGACGCCGTGCAGGCCGGGGCTTGCGGCATACATCCAGCCCGAAAAAATCCGCTTCACCTCGCCCTGCAGCGTGATCTCGTCGACCTCGACAAAGGCATCGGTGTTGGCGGCCTCGGTGGACGGCCGCGTGTAGCAGGCGCTGGTTTTCACCCGCAGCGCGCCGAACTGCACGGTCTCGCCGATATCCTCGTCAAAATTGATGATGCGCCCGGTGATCTTGTCGAGGCCGGAGAAGCTCGCCTTCTTGTTGGTGATCTTGGTGGCCGGCGGCTCGGACACGACCTCATCACCCGGCTGCAGCGTGGCCGGCGTCTGCGGCACGTTCCTGGGCTGACGCTGGCCCGGCGGCGCGTTGGCGACACCCGGCTGGCCGGGCTGCGGCGGCTGAACCGCAACGCCCGGCTGGTTGCCCTGCGGCGCGGCGGGCGATCCCGGCGGCGGCGCGAGCGGCTGCGACTGGAAGCTTCCAGGCGGCGGCGCGCCCTGCCCCGGCGGCAGCCGGTTCGGAGTCGGCAGCAGGCGGCCGCGCGGCAGTTCCGGCACCTCCTCGTCGTCGTCGGGCAGTTGCGGCTCGCGCTGGGGTTGACCGCCGCGCGGGATCGCGCCCGGCGGCCGCAGCGGAGGATCGGAAAAGATATTGCCGATCTGCGCCTGCGCCGGGGGCGCAAGCGAGATTGAGGTGGCGGCCACCAGGGCCGCAAGACCGGTCAGGGCAATGGTTCGAAGCATCTCGCGGCTTTGAAAGGCGAATCGGGCTTGCGACATAGTACAGACTTATCCGCCGCTCGCGTCCCATCCGGTTAACACGCCGAATACGGCGGGATCACGACGGAAGCAATTTCTGTTGTGATTTCAATGCGCCTGATACCATCTGTCTGCATCCCGTACCAGTGTTTTTGACGGCGAGCTGGTGGTGCGGATGCTTGGCTTTCACGAACGGCATCCGGACCAGGCCAAAACCTGTGGCTGATCGTTGCGCCTTCGCGCATGAGCATGGCGACGCGCGCTTGCCAGCAACAGGATCAGCCACGCTCGAACCCGGTTTCCGCGATGGAGTAAACTGCCTCGTTCAAGCTGACAGCACGACCACGAAGCCAGCGCAGATTTCTCAAGTCGTTTGAATCGGCTTCGATGCTCTGCTCCTCTTGGCATCGAGCTTTCCGCTGCCGTTGTAGATTTGCTTGATCAAGGCAACGTCGTCTCTCGCGCATTAGCGGCCACCTCTCACGACGAATGAAGCGTGTCGCCGATCTCACCGCAGCGGTTGGCGACGCCATCGCGAACGGATGAGGCGCTAACGCGGAATTAATCCGATCAGGACATAATGAAGACAGTTTTAGTCGGGTGCCGCGTAAAGGAGCCGTCGCAAGGCATCCAGCGATGGCTCCTTTTTTGTTCACGCATTGAGGTCAGTACAGTGTCCCAGACATCGGAAACGCAGAGCCAAGCCGAACAACCCGAAGCCACGACGACGCCAGCCAGGAAATCGAGCCGGAAATCGATCCTGGCGTTCGCGGTGGCCGCAATCGGAATCAACACGACGGCGGCCGTCTACACGATGTCGCCTTCCGATTTTGCCTTGCCGAATATCGGCAACCTGGCCGAACTGATTCCGCACCAGAGTCTGGCGGATCTGCTTCCGCGATCGAAAGGCTCCGATCCGATACCGGATCCGGTTGTCGCCGCATTGAAGGATATTCAGTCCGCTCAGCAGCAGCACATTGCCTTGCTGCAGGAGAGTAACGCCATCCTGCAGCGAAACACGGCTCAGCATCAACAGGATTCAATCACGCTTGAATCCCTGAGGCAGAGCGTCACGGATGACCAAGGCGACACGAAGAAAATATCTGCTCAGATCGCGAATGAACATGAAGACGTCAAGAAGATCTCAGCTCAGATCACCAAACTGACGTCGAAGATCGACTCGCTGCAAAGTTCGGTAACCCCGGAATTTACGTCCTCGATTCAAACGGGGAACGCTCGTCACCGGCTATCCCGGGCGGCGCGCAAAAAGATTGCTCGGCAGCCCATACCCGAAGGGCCCATCTCGGTCGGAGGAGCTCCCTTGAGTGTTCCGGCTACCGCGGCAACCCCACAAAGCTGAAGAACGAGAACGAGACAAAGAAGCGCGGGGTTCGCACCCCGCGTTTTCCTTTTCACGATCGACACGAAAGCCTCTTTGAATGCGCGGCGTGAACGGCGGGGAAAGGTCGGCTTGCCGCTCCTGCCGGGCGCACTCGCCCCTGCGCCACCATCCCCACTGGTCAGCGCCGTCGACAAATGAAATAGTCGCTCCCGTTCGCGCGGCCCTGCGCGAAAACCACCAAAATCCGGGATAAACCGGAGGAGCGAGAGGAAATCCCAGCTATGCCCGATCGAATTCGTCTCGATGGCCGGGTTGCCGTCGTGACCGGCGCGGCCGGCGTCATCGGAACGGCAACCATCCGTCTGCTCGCCGAGCGCGGCGCCCGCATCGTCGCGGTCGACCGCCGGGAGCAGGACCTTGCCGCCGCCATCAAGCATCTGCCGGCCTCGGCCGAGGCACTCGCGGTCGCAGCCGATGTCACACAGGAGGACGAGGTCGCGGACTATGTCCGCGCCGCCGTCGACAGGTTCGGCACCATCGACGCCTTCTACAACAACGCCGGCATCGAGGGCGACATCAAGCCGATCCCCCAATATTCGCTGGAGAGCTTTCGGCGCGTGCTCGACGTCAACGTGGTCGGCGTCTTTCTCGGCATGAAGCACGTGCTGCCGGTGATGCTCAAACAGAACAAGGGCAGCATCATCAACACCGCCTCCATCGCCGGCCTGATGGGCTCGCCGATGATCGCCGTCTACAGCGCCAGCAAGCACGCGGTGATCGGCCTTACCAAGAGCGCAGCCTGGGAATGCACCGGCACCGGCGTGCGGGTCAATTGCGTCTGCCCGGGGCTGATCGACAGCCGGATGCTGAGCACGATCCTGCAGGGCCGCAATCCCGGCAACGAGCCGCCGCCGAACGACAGGATCGTCGACCGGATTCCGGCGCGCCGACTCGGCCAGGCCTCCGAAGTCGCCTCCATCGTGGCGTTCCTGGCCTCCGACGAGGCGAGCTACGTCTCCGGCTCCGCCTATACTGTCGATGGCGGCCGCACCGCCGCCTAGCCTATCCCCCGTCATTCCGGAATGGTCCGAAGGACCAGACCCGGAATCTCGATATTCCGGGTTCGATGCGGCGCATCGCCCCGGAATGACACCCATAGAACAAGAGGTTCGTTCACCCATGCCCGTCACCCTCGATCCCGATGCCGCTGCCATCTACCAGGCTTTCCAGGATGCGGGCCGTCCCGCCTATGAGACGCTGCCCCCCTCGGAAGCGCGCGAATATTATCGGGCCGCCCGCCCCGTCGTGAACCCTGACCCACCCGCGCTTGAATCGAACAAGCCGCTTTCGATCCCCGCGCCGCATGGCGCGATCCCGGCGCGAATCTACACCCCGAAGACGCTACGCAAGAACAACGGCCTCGCGCCGTGCCTGGTGTTCTTCCACGGCGGCGGCTGGGTGATCGGCGATCTCGATACCCATGAAGTGGTCTGCCAGAAGCTGGCCCATGAGGGCGAGTTGATCGTGATCTCCGTCGACTACCGCCTGGCGCCCGAGCACAAATTCCCCGCCGCCGCCGACGACGCCATCACCGCGACCAAATGGGTTGCGGCGCATGCCGAAAAGCTCGGCGTCGATGCAAACCAACTGCTGGTCGGCGGCGACAGCGCCGGCGGCAATCTAGCCGCCGTGGTGGCGCTGGCCGCGCGCGACGGCGACGGCCCCAAGCTCGCCGGCCAGGTGCTGGTCTATCCCGCGACCGACTTTGCGATGAAGCATCCCTCGCACAGCGAGCCCGAGACCAGCATTCTGCTCACCCATTCCGTGATCAAGTGGTTCTGCAACCACTACCTCAACGGCACAGCCGACATCGACCACTGGAAGGCTTCGCCCGCGCGCGCCAAAACGCTGGCCGGCCTGCCGCCGGCCTATGTGCTGACGGCCGGCGCCGATCCCCTGCGCGACGAGGGCGCCGAATACGCCGCTCGGCTGAAGGAAGCCGGCGTGCCGATGACGTACCGGCACTTTCCCGGTCAGTTCCACGGCTTCTTCACCATGGGCAAGCTGCTGCAGCAGGCCAACGTCGCCGTCAGCGAAATCGCCAGCTGGATGAAAGCGTTGAAATAACCGCGTGCGGCTTGCATTGTCCCAGCAACGAACTCCTCGTTGAGGAAATCCCTTGATCGAATTTCAGGCGACCGTGTCTCCGCTGCCCAGTTACAACCGCAGACGCCGTGTTCTCAGCGTCCTGGCAGCCTTCGCGCTTGCGACGGCGCTTCCGTCGGAAGCATGGGCCGCCGAAGTGGACGGGGCGAAGCTTGGCCTGGCGTGGGGACTGCCGTTCGTCGGCATCCTGCTTTCGATCGCATTGTTCCCGCTGTTTGCGCCCCACTTCTGGGAACATCACCATGGCAAGATCGCGTTCGTCTGGGCGGCGCTCGCGATGATACCAGCAGCGCTTCTGGTCGGATTGACGGGTACAATACATGCGCTCGTTCACACTGCCCTGCTGGAATACATCCCCTTCATCCTGCTTCTGCTGGCGCTGTTCACGGTAGCCAGCGGCATCGTGGTGTCCGGCAATCTTCGCGGCGCGCCGATTACGAATACGGTGCTGCTCGGCATCGGAACCATTCTCGCCAGCCTGATCGGCACCACCGGCGCGTCGATGGTGATGATACGCCCGGTGCTCCGCGCCAACGACGATCGAAAGCACAACGTGCATGTCGTCGTGTTCTTCATCTTCCTGGTTTCCAATATCGGCGGCTCGCTCACACCGCTCGGCGATCCGCCCCTGTTTCTCGGCTTCCTCAAGGGCGTGGATTTTTTCTGGACGACGCAGCATCTTTTTCCTGAGACGCTGTTCACGGCCGGTATCGTGCTGACGGCGTTCTTCGTGCTGGATACGATCGTCTACCGACGCGAGGGCCACACGCCGGCGGATCCCACACCGGACCGGCCCATTCGCGTAACCGGCGGAATCAACATGCTGCTGGGCGGCGTGATCATCATCGCCATCCTGCTCAGCGCCAAACTGCAGCTTGGTACGTTCACCATTCTGGGAACCGAGCTTGCCGTCCAGAATGTGCTTCGCGATGCCGTCATGGTCGCGGTGACGCTGGTGTCCTTTTTCACCACGCCGAGGCGGAGTCATCTCGCAAACGGATTTTCGTGGTCGCCCATCATCGAGGTCGCCGCCCTGTTTGCCGGCATCTTCGTCACGATCATCCCGGTGCTGGCGATGCTGCGCGCCGGCAGCGCCGGCGCCTTCGCACCGCTGGTGGCCATGGTGACGAATGCGGATGGCAGCGCCAACAACGCGGCCTATTTCTGGCTGACCGGCGGGCTGTCATCCTTCCTGGACAACGCCCCGACCTATCTCGTTTTCTTCGAACTGGCGGGAGGACGGGCCGAGGTACTGATGCGGGAGGGCGCGTTGACGCTCGCCGCAATCTCGGCGGGCGCCGTATTCATGGGAGCGAACACCTACATCGGCAACGCCCCGAACTTCATGGTCTACGCCATCGCGCGGCAGCAGGGCGTCAAGATGCCGAGCTTCTTTGGCTACATGCTCTGGTCCGGGTGTGTCTTGCTGCCGGTGTTCGCGCTGGTCACCGTGATATTCTTCCGCGCCTGATCGTCCACAACCGAAGAACGCGCGTGCCTGTCTCTAAACTGCGGCTCGCGCTTTCTTCGTCTTCGACTTGTCGGTCGCAGCTGGCGTAACAATCCTGTCGCGCAGCTCGCCGCAGATTTTGCTGACCTCTGACGTCATCTTCGAGCAGCTTTCGATCTCGATGAAGACGCGCTTGGCTTCTTCGCGATAGCGGTTCGCAGTGTCCTTCAGTTCGTCGGTCACGCGAAGCACATCGCGGCTCATTGCCTCGCATTGCTTGACGCGCTCGACCAGCTCCGCGCCCAGCGCTTCGATATCCCTTGCCGCAGCCTCATATTCACGGACGACGGCTTCGGCCGACAGCTTCCCGATCTCGGTGGCTCCGTCGCGATGTTCGACATAGTCAGGCATCGTGATCGCGGGCGCAGCCATCATCGGCGTCACGAAATCGATGGGAGCTGGCTGCCGCGGCTGCTGGCTGTTGTGAACCTCGGCCTGGATTTCACGTTCGATGTTCGTCAATACCTGACTGATCGTTGACTGCACCATGACTGTCGCTTTCTCGCTTGAAGGTTGGGGTCCGCTGCGGCGGACATTGATGAGCCTTGGACGCCCGCACAACCGGACTCGCGCGTTAAGCTTGCCCGTTAAGCTTGATACCCGCGCTGCAGGTTAATTCCGGAACCGGAAATCAGGCCGACCGGGCGGCCCGGCGCAGCGATTGCGGCGGCTGGCCGAAGGCGCGGATGAAGGCGCGGCGCATCCGCTCCGGATCGCGAAAGCCGGTGGCTTCGGCGACGCGCTCGATCGCCTCGCTGGATGATTGCACGCGCTGCCGGGCCACCTCGATGCGCAATCGCTCCACCGCCTTCGACGGCGTGGTGCCGGTCTCGGCCATGAACGCGCGGGTGAAATGCCGCGAACTCATGCCGGCCTGCTCGGCGAGGTCCTCCACCGTGAGCGGCGCATCCAGATGTTCGCGCGCCCAGGCCAGCAGCGGCCCGAACCGGCCGTTCGGCGCCTTCAGTTCCAGCAGCGAGGAGAACTGCGACTGCCCGCCGCTGCGGCGGTGATAGAGCACGAGCTGTCTTGCGGTTTTCTGCGCGATCTCGTCGCCGTAGTCTTCCGCGATCATCGCCAGCGACAGGTCGATGCCGGCCGATATCCCGGCCGAGGTCCAGACGTCGCCGTCGCGCACGAAGATGCGGTCGGGCTCGAGCTTCACCTGCGGATAGGTTTTCAGAAAGTGCCGCGTGCGCTGCCAGTGCGTGGTGGCGCGGCGGCCGTCGAGCAGGCCGGCCTCCGCGAGCACGTAGGCGCCGGAACAGACGCTGGCGATGCGGACGCCGCGTTTGGCGAGCGTGCGCACGAAGTTGAGCGTCTTCGCGCAGGCCGCCGCCTGCCGGACGCCCTCGCCGCCCGCGATGATGAGCGTGGTGATCGCGCCCGACGACTTCAATCCGCGCGCGACCATCTCGACGCCCGACGACGAGCGCACCGGTCCCGGCGTCACGGCGAGAACCCTGATCGAGGGCGCCGCATCGGCAAAGCGCGCGGCGATCTCGAAGGCCGAAATCGGCCCGGCGGCATCGAGCAACTGGAAATCCGGAAACACGAGAACGCCGATCATGCTGCGGGTCCGTTTTTGTGCGATGTCTCAAAATGAGGGAAATATGCCATTTCGGACGAGAGGCCACCATGCCATGATGCGTCTCGTCAAGCCAAATTTCGAAAGGATCACGATGTCCGCGCCGTCAGAGACGCCCACGCCGCTTCAGATCGGTCTCGTGCTGTTCCCGCGCGTCACCCAGCTCGATTTCACTGGCCCGTTGCAGGTGTTCTCCAGCCTGCCGGGCGCCAGGGTGCATCTGATCTGGAAGCGGATCGAGCCGGTGACGAGCGATAGCGTGCTGGTGCTGACGCCGACCACGACCTTTGCCGACTGTCCGCAACTCGACGTCATCTGCGTGCCCGGCGGCTTCGGTACCGACGACATGATCAACGACGAAGAGATGCTGGCCTTCCTGCGCAAGCAGGCCCCTGGCGCGAAGTACATCACCTCGGTCTGCACGGGATCGCTGGTGCTGGGCGCCGCCGGCCTGCTGAAAGGCTATCGCGCGGCGACGCACTGGACGGCGATGGATTTCCTCAGCGCGTTCGGTGCGATCCCGACCAAAACGCGCGTCTGCGTCGACCGCAACCGCGTCACCGGCGGCGGCGTCACCGCAGGCATCGATTTTGCGCTGACGCTGGTATCGCTGCTGCACGACCAAAAGACCGCCGAAACGATCCAGCTCCGTCTCGAATACAACCCGGCGCCGCCGTTCAATTCCGGCTCGCCCGATACCGCGCCTGCGGAAGTGCTCGCCGCCATGAAAGACAGGATTGCCGCAGCGCAGGTCCGCCGCAGCGAAATGATCAACCGCGCCGCCGCGCGGCTGGGGTAGCGTACTGTCATGCCCGCGAAGGCGGGCATGACAGTAAACACTGACGTCCGTGGAAATCGAGAAGCCACGCAGTACTTGATCGTCCCCGGTGCGCAAGTGCGCACAAGGCGGACGATGACAAGCGTCGCAGAAAGAAAAAGGCCGCCTGGTGTCCCAGACGGCCTTTCCTGTCTTACGACAGCACCACATTGGCGGGCGATTTCAGGACCTCATTGCCGGGGGCCTATCTCCCAGCCCTATCCTGATCGGGTGCCGCTGCTCGTCGGGGCAGTCGCGAACTGGAGCCCGACACCGACGCGATGGTTTCCCATCTCCGTAAGATGTCCCCATTGAGCCGCAGCGACGCGGAAGGGGCAAGGCCACGTCCGCGACTGTCCCCGCTGATCCCGTTATTCACATGATGTGATTCGTCGGCGACCGCGGACGCAAGTCCGCGGCATCTCGCCCTCGCAGCGATGAAGACGATCTCAGTTTCCGGGCGTCCAGGGCTGGTAGTCGCCGGTGGCCTTCGGGCGGCGGCCGCTGGCCAGCGTCGAGCCGGATGGACGGTAGGCCGCTGGCGTACCGGTCATGTTCGGAACGTGCGGCTTTTCCCACTCGCGCGGCGTGTAGCTCTCTTCGGTCGGGGCGACATCGACGGTGTGATGCAGCCAGCCGTGCCAGGAGGGCGGCACCCGTGTTGCCTCGGCGTAGCCGTTATAGATGACCCAGCGGCGCTCGAAACCCAGCGTCGGGTCGACCTGGCGGCCCTTGGTGCGGTAGTAGCGGTTGCCCTGCTCGTCCTCCCCAACCAGTTCGCCGAATCGCCACGTCCACAATTGCGTGCCGAACGTCTGGCCGTTCCACCACGTGAAAAACTTGAGCAGAAACTGCTTCATAGGGGCTCGGCCGGTTCGAGAACAGGTGCTGTCCTGATGCCATCGGCGGGCCGGATTGTCCAGACCGGCCGGGTATTCCGCCCCGTTTGGACCGACATGGCCCGATTTCGACGGCCGGCCGTCGCGGAACCAACGCATTCTGTTCATCCCGCATACAGTTCCCGCCGGGCAGGCTGGGCGCGCACGATAGGTGCGTGGGCTCGGAACCTCCCCCTCTGCGGGGGGTTAGGTTCTATATCCCGTAGATGGAGCCAATGATGATTAATCTGAAAGTTTTAAGTACGGCCGCAGCAATGGCGCTCATGTTGCCGTTGGTTGTGCCGAGCCATAGCTCGGCGCAGGTGCCCGGCAGGGGTGCAGGCAGCGGCGGTGGCGCCGTAGCAGCACCGAGCGGTGGCGGCGGCGGTGGTTTTAGAGGCGGCGGCGGAATGGCTGCGCCCGGCGGCGGCGGTGGCTTCAGGGCCGGCGGCGGCGGTGGCGGTGCCGCAATGGTGCCCGGCCGCGGAGCCTTCGCGGGGGGCGGTGGCGGCGGCCCGGCGATTGGCGCCCGCCCCATGCCCGGTGGCGGCCCGGCGATTGGAGCCCGTCCTATGCCCGGCGGCGGCGGAGTTGTAGCAGGCGGAGGCTACGGCGGCGGACGCCATTACCACGGTGGTGGAGGCCATCATCGTCACTATTATCGCGGCCGCGGGTTCTGGCCGGGCGTTGCGATCGGCGCCGGCATCGGGTCGAGCTACGGCTACTACGGCTCCAGCCCCTACTATTACGACGACGGATATTACGATGACGCCGTGGTTGCCGTGGCGCCCACTCCGGCCGACGGCGATTCCGTAGCGTACTGCATGCAGCGATTTAAGTCCTACGACCCGGCGTCGGGGACCTATCTCGGCTACGACGGGAAGCGGCATCCCTGCCCGTAACGGCATGATTACGTAAGTTTCAAGGGCGGCGCATTCCGGTGCGCCGCCCTTTGCGTTCGCGGCTTACGAACGCAGCGCCACGGCAACTCCGCCGAGCGTGAAGACCAGGGCGACAAGTTCGCGCATGCCCAGCGGCTCATGCAGCATCGCCGCCGCCGCGAGTACGCCAATGACCGGGACCAGCAAAGTCCCGATCGAGGCTGTCGCCGCCGGCAGGTGCTCCAGTGCAGCAAACCAGCAAACGTAACACAGGCAGAACTGGATCAGCGTCATATAGAGCATTGACGCCCAGCCGACCGACGACAGTGCCGCCAGCTGCGGCTGTTCGACAGCGAGCCCGACGACGGCGATCGGCAGGCAGCCAAGGCCGATCTGCCAGGCGGCCAGCGACAATGGCGGCATCGCCAGCGGGAAATGTTTGGTCAGGACCGTGCCGAGCCCGACGCACACCGCGCCTGCGAGCGCGCACGCGATGCCGGGCAGCTTCTCGATGCTGGCCTCAAAGCCGTTGCCGCCGATCAGCACGGCGATGCCGACCAGCGCCACCATCAGCGAAACGCCGCGCGCTGGCGACAGCCGTTCGCCGAGTATCGGCCAGGCCAGGAACGCCACCCAGACCGGGATTGAAATGCCGAGTACCGCCGCCTCGCTGGCATTGAGCCACAACAATGCGAGCCCCATGAAGGCGACCCAGCCGCCGATCGTCAGCATCGAGACCAGCAGCAGCCGCAGCCACATCGCCCGCGGTACGCTCAGATTCTCGTGCCGCGCCAGTGCGAACAGCGCCAGCGCCGCAGCGCCGACGATGCCGCACAGGCCTCGCGAGGACAATGGCGGCCACTCCGTCAGCAGATGCTTCATGATCGGGAAGTTGAGGCCCCACCCCACCGACGTAATCGCAAGCAGGGCGAGCCCGAGCGGCGACAACCGGCCGCGTCCGGCGTGACTGAGTGGAGACATGGCAGGCCTGGATCCGCAACCTTGGGTGCATTTGTTCTTGTTCTGAACGAGGCGCAACGGAATCGTGCACTGCAATCCTCATATGCATTCTATCATACAGACGGTTTGTCGGCTTTTCGACTTAATCGTCACATGGGATGTGCGAGTCGCCTGTCGCCACCCTAAGAAGAAGGAATCATCGTGCCGCGCGTTCTCGTGGTCGATGACGACCCGCTGGTCTGCAAGACCATCGAGGTTTGTCTGACGCGCAAGGGGTTCGAGGTCACCGTTGCCGACGGTGGTGAATCGGGCATGCGCGCACTCGAAGCCGCCGACTTCGACGTGATGCTGGTCGACGTCTTCATGCCGCACATGCGCGGCTTCGAATCCATTCGGATGTTCCACGAACGCAGGCCGGACGTGCCTGTGGTAGCGATGTCGGGCTACGCCTTCGCCAACGCCGAGCGCGCGCCGGACTTCCTGCGGATGACCATCGAACTCGGCGCGGCATGCTGCCTGCGCAAGCCGTTCACGCAGGACGCGCTGTTGACCGTGGTCCATCAATGCATCACCAGTCCGGAAGCTTCCGCGCCTATCGAAATGAAATAACAAGTCGCAATGCCTTCGCAGCGAATCATTCTCGGAACAGGCCTCGCAATCCTTCTCGCCATTGGCGCCGCCTCGATCGGCCTGGACATCAAGTCGCGGCCGGATACCGCCTCCGTCGATCATGCGCTCCAGTTGCTCAGCAAGATTGCGGACATGCGGCCGCTGCTGCTCCGGGCCGAAAGCACGGCGCGCTCCTTCGCGATCACCGGCGATCAGGAATTCGCCACGGAATATCAGCATACCACTGGCGCGCTGATGCCTGCCCTCGACCGCCTGATCGCCACAGTCCACGACAGTCCCGGCGAGCGGCGGCTGATTGAAGAGACCAGGGCGCTGGTCGAGCGGCAGATCGCCTTCGATGGCGAATTGATCAGGCTGCGCAATGCCGGCGACCACGCCGGCATCGTGGCGCTCGTCAGCCGGGAGGATCGCGCGGCAACGGCCGCGATTACCAGCAACCTCGACAAGGCCGTGACGGAAGCGCGCAGGCTGCTCGGGGCCCGGCGCGCCGAATCGGCGTCGAGCGCGCGCATCCTGCTCGCGATCGACCTCGCCGGAGTCTTGCTGATCCTGATCCTCGCCGCCGCGCTCGTGGCATCCAGCCGCCGCTCGCGGCGTGAACTGCAGGACTCCCTCACCGCCACCAAGGCGACCAACGAGGCGCTGGAGGCGGCGGTCGCCGAACGCACCGAGCATCTGGTTGCCGCCCATGCGGAGCTCAGGCATTCGGCCGCCGTGCTGCAGAGCACCTTTCACAGCATGGCGGAGGCCGTGCTCGTGCTCGATCCTGACGGAGACATCCTGCTCGCCAATCCGGCCGCCGAGACGATGCTGCGCTACCAGCGCGGAATGAACGTCCGGCAACTGGGGAGCTTGAGCGTCGCCTATCGTGCCGACGGCGTGACGCGGCTGCCGCCGCAGGACATGCCTTCGGCGCAGGTGCTGCGCGGCGAGACGTTCGACGAACAGGAAATCTTCATCCGCCCTTCCGACGACCGCGCTCCGATGCATCTCGTGGTCAGCGGCCGGTCGCTGCGCGACACCTCGGGCAACATAGCCGGCGCGGCGCTGGTCTATCACGATATCACCGCCTGGCGCGAAACCGAACACAAGCTCCTGCAGTCGCAGAAACTGGACGCCATCGGCAAGCTTACCGGCGGCGTCGCGCACGACTTCAACAACATGCTGACGGTGATAACGGGCACCACCGAAACGCTGGTCACGAGCCTCAAGGACCAGCCGGCGCTGCAGAAGACCGCCGAGTTGATCGACCAGGCGGCCGAACGCTGCAGCGAACTGATCCAGCATTTGCTCGCCTTCGCCCGCCGCCAGCCGCTGCGCCCGCGCAATGTCGACATCAACGGAACCGTGCTCGACATCGCAAGACTGCTTCGTCCCACGCTCGGCGAGCAGATCGAGGTCAACTCGATCCTCGAGCAGGAAGTGGCGACCGCCCATATCGACGCTTCGCAGCTGGCGAACTCCGTGCTCAACATGGCGATCAACGCCCGCGACGCGATGCCGAACGGCGGCAAGCTGTTGCTGGAGACGCGCAACGTCGTGCTCGACGAAGCCTACGCGCAGGCCAATCCCGACGTGCGGCCCGGTCCCTATGTGATGCTTGCCGTGAGCGACACCGGCACCGGCATGTCCCCGGAGGTGCAGGACAAGGCGTTCGAGCCGTTCTTCACCACCAAGGAAGTCGGCAAGGGCTCGGGCCTCGGGCTCAGCATGGTCTACGGCTTCGTCAAGCAATCCGGCGGACATATCCGGATCTACAGCGAGATCGGCCACGGCACCACAATCAAGCTTTATTTGCCGCCGGCCGAGGGCCAGGCCGAGATCGCCCCTGCCCCCGCCGCGCCAATTCCGCAAGGCAACGAGATCATCCTCGTCGTGGAAGACGACGCGCTGGTGCGCAACTTCGTCACCTCGCAACTGCAGAGCCTCGGCTACCGGACGCTTGCCGCCGCCGACGGGCCGTCGGCGATGAAGATGATCGAAAACGGCCAGCCGTTCGATCTGCTGTTCACCGACGTCATCATGCCCGGCGGCATGACCGGACGGCAACTCGCCGAACAGGTCGCGACGCGCCGGCCCGGCATCAAGGTGTTATATACGTCCGGCTATACCGACAACGCGATCGTGCACCAGGGCCGCCTGGACCCCGGCGTGCTGCTGCTGACCAAGCCCTATCGAAAGTCCCAGCTCGCCGACATGATCCGCCGCGCGTTGAACGGCGGCGCTGCGTAAGCGATCATCGCCAGGGCTCGGTCTGGTTGGACCGAACACGCCTTCGTCGTCCGATGAAGAACAGATACAGAAGAATCGGCAGGGTTAGCGAGAGCCACGATACGACATCCCACCATCCATCGCCGATAAGGGCCGCAAGAAGGCCGACGATGCTCAACAACCCGACCACGATCGGGGCAGCAAAAATCTGTCCAAGCGTTCGATGGTTTCTCACGGCAAACCATCAGGACGACATGAGAGGGGCGTTGGCCGCAGAGCCTTGCGCGATGGCGCGATCGACGCTGACGCCGGTCTTGCGCCGGCGCAGCCAGAGATAGACGCCCGTCCCGAGGACGATGATCGTCAGCACGTCGAGCACGGCCCAGATGATCCTGAGCGGCAGGCCGCCGTAATCGCCGAAATGCAGCGGCTGTGAAATGAACAGGGTCGTGACGTACCAGGGCATGTCGCGGCTGTCGGTCAGTTGACCCGTCTCCGCATCGATCAGGGCCGGCTTCAGAAGACGCGACGTTACCGGCGTGTCTCCCTTCAGGAAAACGATGTAGTGGCTCTTGCTGCTGAAGACCGTTCCCGGGAACGCGACGAAACTCGGCGTCATTCCCGGCACGGCGCGCGCGGCAACGTCAACCGCAGCCTGAACCGAGGTCAGCCCGGTCGGTGGCGCGCGATCGCGGTATTGCGCCGTCATCTCGGCCAACTGCCCGTACTGCCACGCCTTCAAAACGAGATCGGCCCAGGTGTTGATCACGCCGGTAAAGCCTACCACGAGCGTCCACATGACCAGCAGGATGCCTGCCAGATTGTGGATGTCGAGCCAGCGCACGATCCGCGGGCGATGGCCGCGGTAGGCGCCGAAATCCAGTTTCCGCATCGACGGCGCATAGACGACGATGCCGGATATGATCGCGACGCAGAGCAGGATCCCCATCAATCCAAGGAACAGCTTGCCCGGCAGTCCGGCGAACATGTCGACGTGCAATCTCAGCATGATGTAGGTGAAGCGCCCGGTGACGTCGGGCGAATCCAGATAGCCGCCGGTATGCGCGTCCATCCGGACGAAGCGATTGTTGGTGGGGTCGGAAGCGAGGGACTCGCCGACGCTGACGAACATTACGTTCGGATCGTCGCGGTCCCAGATCAGGAAGTGCGGTACCTTCAGGGATGAATTCGCCAGGGCATTGGCAAGCAGCTTGTCGAGGTCGGCCTTGGGCGTCCCGGGGGGAACTTCGGCAGGCTTCACTTCGGTGTGCAGGAGGTCGTCGATCTCGTGATGGAAGATCAGCGGCAGCCCCGTGATGCACAGCAGCAGCATGAACAGCGTGCAGATCAGGCTCGTCCATTTATGGACGAAGCCCCATCGTCGAATTGATCGTGTCGCTGCCGTCAATGGACCGTCCTAGTTCCAGTTGTACTTCAATGTCCCGAGCACCGTACGCGCATTACCGAGACCGCAATAAGCCAGACCCGTCAGGCAGGACGCCACGTAGAACTGGTTGGTCAGGTTGGTCACATTGACCTGCGCCTTCAGTCCCTTCCAGTCCGGCCGCATATAGGCGAAGTCATAGCTGATGGCCGCATCGAGCAGCGCATAGGACGGAACGACGAAGGTGTTGAAGTTGTCGCCATAGGTTTCGCCGACGTAGCGAACGCCGGCGCCGAGCCCAAGTCCGGCGAGCGGGCCGTCGAACCAGGTGTACTTGCCCCAGATCGAGCCCTGGTCCTGAGCTGTGCTCATCATGTACTTGCCGGCATAGCCCGCGATGCTCTGGGTCACGCGCGGATCGAGATGGGTGTATCCGGCGATGAGTTCGAATTCACGGGTCAGGTTGCCCTTGAGTTCGAGTTCGAGCCCGCGCACGCGCACCGCGTCGGTCTGAACATTGACGAAGAAGTTGTTGGGATCGCCGGTCAGCACGTCCTTCTGGCGGATGTCGAACAGCGCCGCCGTCATCATGAAGTTCGATCCGACCGGCTTGAATTTGACGCCGACTTCCGCACCCTCGCCCGTCGTGGGCCGGAACGACCTGCCGGCGCCGTCGGCCCCGAGGTTCGGCGTGAAGGAAGTCGAGTAGTTGACGTAGGGCGACAGGCCGATATCGAACAGATAGTTGAGGCCGATCCGGCCGGTCTGCGCGGAGTCGTCGCGCTGATAGCTGCCGGGAAGCGGAAACAATCCCCTGCTGCTGAAATCGGTGCTGGCCCAATCCTGCCGGCCGCTCACCGTCAGCGTCCAGCGATCGAGCTTGATCTGATCCTGCAGATAGACGCCCGCTTGCGACAGCTTGTCGTCGCGAAGAATGAACGGGAGCAGCGATGCGAAGGAGGGAATGGTCGCACCGTAGACCGGGTTGTAGGCGTCGATGGGCGTAATGCCGGCGGTCCGATAGTCGGTGCTTGACCGCAGATTGAAGTAGTCGACGCCGAAAAGCACCTTGTGGGCGAGCGGCCCGGTCATGAAGTCCGCCTGCAGCTGATTATCCAGCGCGATGTTGGCGGCATTGGCCTTCACGTAATTATACGAACGATTGACGACATTATTCGAGAGAAAGGTGGGAGGATTTGCAGGATCCACCGCCATGCCTTCGGAGCGGACGGAAGCCAGATCGTTGCTGACCTCGGTGTAGCGCAGGTTCTGGCGGAACTGCAGGTTGTTTTCAAACCTGTGCTCGAACGCGTAACCGATTGCAAACTGTTCCAGATTGTAACCGTCCGGCCCGGGCTCGCCGATATAGCGGCTGTAGGGGATACGTCCGTTGGGATTGGGCAGGAAAGACACCTGTCCGGGGACATATTGCTGGTAGCCCTTGTTCTCCGCCTTCTGGTACTGCGAGAGAATCGTGAAGCTGGTATCCATCGTCGGACGCCAGGTGAAACTCGGTGCGATGAACAGCTTGTTGTCCTGGACGAAGTCGGTCTGGCTGTTGCTGTCGCGCGCAAGGCCGACGATGCGGTAGAGGAATTTCGCCCTTCTTGTCGATCGGCCCGCCAATGTCGAACGCGCCCTGAAAGCGATCGAAGGAGCCGAAGGTACCGACCACCTCGTATTGCGGCGTCGAAGTCGGCCGCTTGCTGATCATGTTGATCAGGCCGCCCGGCTCCGACTGACCATAGAGCGCCGCCGAAGGCCCCTTCAGGACTTCCAGCCGTTCCAGGCCGTAGGTTTCGATGCGCGGGATGGCAAACGTCGTGTTGTCGGCCGGGAGCCGCAGGCCGTCGAGATAGCGCGGCGCATCGAAGCCCCTCAGCTTGAATGAATCGAAGAACGCGTTTGCACCAAAACTCTGTATGGTCACGCCCGGCGTATAGCGCAGCGCCTCGGTGACGTTCTGCGCGCCCTGGTCCTGAATTTGATCCTGTGTCACCACCGAAATCGACTGCGGCGTCGTCAGAATCGGCGTGTCGGTTTTGGTCGCGGTTACGCTCTGGGTGGCGAGATAGCCGTCAACAGGACCGATTCCCCGCTCGCCGATTGCGCCGCGGCCGACCGAGTCAACTGTCTGGGGCGGTTGCTGTTGCGCGGGCGCCGTGGCCCGTCGCGCGCTGCTTTGTGACCGCGCCGCCCTTCTTGCGGGCTGCGTCGGACGGGCAGCCTGCGGCTTCGGTGCATCGACCGTGACCGGCGGCAAGGACTGGCCGGACTGCGCCAGAACCGGGCCAAGCTGCATGCCCAGCCCGAACACGGTCGCGCAGAAGAAACCCTTCGATGCCGTCCCCCACAACGACGGCCTTACGCAATCACGCATCATCGCAGTCGCACCCCTGAATCGAACTGTCCCCACGCCTGAGAGAACAGATTTGATTTTCGGGTGCCTTTGCGCTTGCGCAAAAACCCTTTGATCTCGTGTCGACGCTTTCCAAGTTGGGTACGACTCTTCGCGACTGTCCCCCGCAGGACACATTCTGCTTGTGCCGAGCCAACCTTCGGAAGCGTCAGGATAGCTTGTCGCGATGGCAGCGGCTCGGCACGTATCCGAAGTACCGGCGGAACGCCGTGGAGAAATTCGCCGAATTGGGGTAGCCCACGGAATAGGCCGCCTCGGTGACCGACAGGCCCTGGTACAGCAGGGCTTCGCGGGCGGCATCGAGCCTGCTCTTCCGCAGATAGTCAGCCGCGCTGACGCCGTACATCCGGCGAAACTGCGCGTTGAAGATGCGCCGGCCGAGCCCGGCATGCCGCGCCAGTTCGGCGATCGTCCAGGGATGCCGCAGGTCGGATTTGATCAGTTCGCCCACCGCCTGCAGGCGCAGCCGCTTCTGGTCGGAGAACAGGCCGACGTTCTCGTTGCCGCGCAATGCCAACATGGCCCGGGCCAATATCTCGGTGGCGTGCGCCGATAGCAGCAGTTCGGCCGCCCGCCCCTCCGCAACAGGCGAGATCATCTCCATGGCGAGCGCCTTGATCCGAGGCGAGGCCCGCAGCGTGGTAACGAAGACGTTTTGTTGACCGCTGAACAGTTCGAGAAACTCGCCGCTCAATCCTAGCTGCTCCAGGGATGTGACAGGAAACGCGATACCGGCAGCCTGCATGTGCGCGCCACGCGGCGCGTCGCCTTCCCAGGCCGTCGGCTCGCGAAGCGCCATGACGGCGATGGAGCCGTCGGAATAGTGCACGCGGCTGGCACCGCCCTGGCGCGGCCGGCCACTGCCGGACCCCTTCAGCACCACCGAGATGAAAAGTCCGGCCTTGATCACCCCTTCGGTGCGGATCTGGTTGCTCAGCACAAGGTTGTTGCGCTGGAACAGACAGCCCGGCGAATCCAGCCACTGCGCCTGATCGGCAAATCGATCGATCACAGAACCATCGTCAGAACCGACGACGCGATACGTCTCGAAGATGTGCTGGTAGATGTGCGGCATCAACGCTGGATTGCAGTGTTCATGCCGCAAGTATGCCGGTCGCTCCGGTGCCTCTCAAGGCAATGCACGGGCACCCGATTTAGAAGCGGTTTAGATTAGAGGCGATCTAGAACTGGATTCATTCCGGCGCACACTCCCGCATTTCCAGTTCAGATGCCGAGCACTCCCTGATGGGCGAACAGCGCCGGCGCGCCGCCGGTGTGCAGGAAGACAACGTCCTCATCCTTGCGCCAGGGCGAAACGCCGCGAGGCGGTCCGCCAGCGGCCAGCGAACGGTATGCACGTTACGTCTTTCAAACTCGCAGCAGATGGCCGTTGCTACAGCTTCATCCACGACAGTTCCAGCCGCCGCCCAAGCCACGGCCCAGGTCCAGGTCCAGATTGTGGCCCAAAGCCGGCGTAGCACCAAAGCCCCGGCGGCTTGTTGCCGGCAGTATCCTATGCCACCATCCCACGCTTGTTTTATGATTAACGGATACCTATGCCTGGTCGGAAATTTGCCTGGGAGAAGCTGTCGAACGAGCAGTTGCTCGAGCAACGATTCAGCAGCCTGAAGCTTACGGTCGAGGGCACCTGGCTCGAGAATTGTCTCGGCATTCTGCATGAAGAGCTCAAGGCGCGGGGCATCCGGCTGCAGCCGCACGCGTGGATATCGAGCGAGTGGTTCAGTCCGGCAGGTGTGCCCGGCATCGCCATCCCGTTCTACCTCGCGCATCCTCGCCTGATGAAACTCGAGAAGAAAATGATGCTCGAGGTCGAGGGCAGCACCTGGTCCGAGTGCATGGCTATCCTTCGTCACGAGACAGGCCATGCCGTGCAGCACGCCTATCAATTGCAACGCCGCCGGCGCTGGCAGCAATTGTTCGGCCCGTCTTCAAAACACTACCCGCTCTACTACCGGCCCAATCCGGCCAGCCGGCGTTACGTCCAGCATCTTCGGCGCTGGTACGCGCAGAGCCATCCGGACGAGGATTTTGCCGAGACCTTTGCGGTGTGGTTGCGGCCGCGCTCGAACTGGCGGACACGCTATGACGGCTGGCCGGCGCTGAAGAAGCTCGAATATGTCGACGAGTTGATGGGCGAAATCGCCGGCGAGCGGCCCCCGGTCACGACACGGGAGCGCGTCGATCCGCTGTCCAAACTCAGCCAGACGCTTGGCGAACACTACGAGAAGAAGCAGGCGTTCTACGCCTTCACGCCGCCGAAGACCTACGACCGCGATCTCTCCCGTCTCTTCTCGGCCGATCCAAGGCATCGGCGGGCGCAGACGGCGGCGGTCTTCATCAGGCGGCACCGCGCGCATGTCCGGCAGTTGGTCGCTCGATGGACAGGCGAGAATCAGCTTACGCTCGACGCCGTGCTCGATGACATGATCTCCCGTTGCCGCGAACTCGACCTCCGTGCCCCCGGCTCGGAACGGAAGCTCGTGGCCAACTTCACCATCCTGTTGACGGCCAAGACCATGCACGCGCTGTTCGGCCCGTCGCGGCGCAAATGGATCGCGCTATGAGACGCCACCGCATTCTCGTGCTGATGCACCCGGATTGCGTACCCCCGGACTCGACCGACGGATACTCAGCGCGCGAAATCAACGCGTGGAAAACCGAGTTCGACGTCGTAAGCACGTTGCGTGCAGCCGGCCATGACGTTCGACCGCTCGGCGTGCAGGAGGAGATCAAGCCGATCCGCGACGAGATCGAAAGTTTCAAGCCGCACGTGGTCTACACGTTGCTGGAGGAATTTCACTATGCGACCGCCTATGACCAGCACATCGCGAGCTATCTCGAACTGATAAAAGTCCCCTACACCGGGTGCAACCCGCGCGGACTTATCCTGGCGCGCGGCAAGGATCTGTCCAAGACGCTGGTGCACCATCGCCGGATCGCGGTGCCGGCCTTTGCCGTGTTTCCGATTAACCGCAAGGTGAAGCGGCCCTCGCGGCTCGCCTTGCCGCTGATCGTCAAGAGCCTGAGCGAGGACGGGTCCTTCGGGATCTCGCAAGCCTCCATCGTCGATACCGACGAGAAGCTCGCCGAGCGCGTCGCCTTCGTTCACGACCGGCTCGGGACCGCCGCCATCGCCGAGCAATATATCGAAGGACGCGAACTTTATGTCGGCGTGCTCGGCAACAACCGGCTGCGCGTTCTGCCGGTGTGGGAATTGAAGTTCGGCAGTCTGGGCGGCCAGGGCGCCCGGCAGATCGCCACCGAAAAGGCCAAGCACGATACCGAATATCAGGAACGCGTCGGCATCGTGGACGGCCCGGCCGAAGACCTCGCACCGGATGTAACCGCCCGCATTCAGCGAACCGCAAAGCGCATCTACCGAACACTGGGGCTCGATGGATATGCGCGCATCGACTTTCGCCTCGCGCCCGACGGCACGCCCTATTTCATCGAAGCGAATCCCAATCCCGAAATAGCGAAGAGCCAGGAATTCGCGACAGCAGCCAAGCATGACGGACTGGATTACACCAAGCTGCTGCATCGCATCATCGCGCTGGGAATGAGCCGCGCGAAGGCAGGCGCATCTGTCGGCTGAAGGCAATGCTACGCAACAGAAGCGCATCGTCGTCGCATCATTCCGCGGAGATCATCGCGAACGATTGCTGCAGTTCCCATGCAGCGATGACGTTCGGCCAGTCATGCTCTTGACGCATTCTCTGTCTTAGTCAGAAGCAACTAAGCACTTGTGAAGGAACCAACGTTGGTTCCCACAACGGTTCCGCGCCCCGGTCGGCGTGAGCTTGCAAAACAATTGGCACGAGTTCTGGAACGCATGCGCGTTCGCTCGACCATTTTTGCGACAACGGGAACCGCACGTTCCGAGAAAATCAATCGAAGGAGTCATGATGCTGTTCCGCTCGAGCGCCGCGGCTTGCGGCGCCCTGCTTGCGCTTGCCGTTTCTGCTACCGTTGCCAGATGCGATATCGCTGCGGTTCATTCCAGCGCTGTCGTCAACGCCGCTTCCGGAGAAGCAATCGTTGGCGCAGCATCCACGTACAATCCGTTCAAGCCCGGATGGCGGGAGGGCGGCCCAAGCACAGCCTCCGGCGAGCGCTATGATCCCAATGTCTGGGCGGCTGCCATCAAGACGAGCTTGCGTGACAGATTTGGCGGGGTCAAATATGGCGCGAGACCGAAATTTGCGCTCGTTGAGGCTGCGGGCAAAAAGGTCATCGTCAAGATCAACGACGTGGGGCCGCTGACGCCTGGCCGCATCATCGACCTCAATGAACGGACGATGCGCCATTTCGATCCCAGCCTCCAGCGTGGCGTCATCAATGGCGTAAAGGTCAGGCCGCTGCTGGGGGACTATTGGGTCCCCGGACCTGTCGGCTGAACGCCGCTCTCAACCCACGAGCCAGTTCAGGACAACGATCGCGGTCCCGATGGTGACGAAGGCGAACAACGCAAGTACCAGCCAGTCGCGCTTCGAGAATTCACGCATCGTCAGCCCCCCACATTCTGGTCGGCAAGCCTGCCTTTGTCGTCTGGCCCAGCCGCGGACATTCCGCAAAAGGAGCGGCATTAAACCTAATTGGCAAGCTTAATCGGCGGTTTTCCTCGCGGCAGACCGTTGCTGCGATATCCTCGTCTCAGGGGTCACTGAAATGGAGGTGATCTATGAGCAATGATTCCAGGAAAGAGCAGACGCGGCGAGACCACGCGGCGACATTTCAGCGCGTCGGCAAACAAACCGCATCAACAGAATACGAGATAGAGCAGAAGGCCTTCCGGAAAAACTACGAACGACTGAAGGCTGAGCGCCTGGCCAGGGAAGCGGCGAAATCGAAAGAGAAATAGTGGTCAGATGACGAAGTCCTCCACACCGACCAAGGCTGATTTGTATCAGATGCTGGCCGAGGCGGTCCGCAATACGCAACCGCAGCCGGCGAACCCGCAACCCGAGCCGCCTCTCGAGGTCAGGCCCGCTCCCAAGCGCGCCGGCCGACCTCGCAACACGCCACCCGCGCCAAAACGCACGGGCAAGAAGAGCGAGCGTGCATCTGCCAGCCGCAAGAAGCGGCGTCGATAGCGCCTGGCGAGCTATCCGCGTATCTTTATCGGCCGTGATGCGCGGCGTGCCTCATGCCGAGCCGGAGCCGCCCGCCACGATCTTCTCGTTCAGTTTCTGATCGACCGTCTGCACCGTGCGGTCGATCTCGGCGCTGGGCGCACCGAGCTGATCCGAGACCAGCTTCACCAGCAGGTCGACGCGCTCGATGAACGGCGCGCCGCTGGCGACCGCCCTCGCCGCCGATGACGGCTTGAGCAGGCTTTCCGCGGCCTTGGCATATTTTTCGAACGGCACCTGATCCGCAGGATCGGCGCCGAGGCGCCGCGCGATGCCGTCGACATGGTCGTAGATCGATTGCGAGAGTTTCAGATCGCCGTGCACGGCGTCGCGGATCGACTGCGGCTCGTTCGGCGTGATGCAGCGGTAGTTGCCGGTCAGCAGCATCGACCATTTCGCCAGCGGCACGAACAGCGAGTCGAACACCTTGAGTTTTACGGGGACGTCCTTGCCCTCCAGCGTCACCGCGTCGATATCGGCTTCCAGTTCGCGCAGCAGCTTGTTGTGCTTGTCATCCGCGAACGCCGCCGCCTTGAAATTGGTCGGCAGGCCGACGTGAAGGACATTCGCCGCCTCTTCCGGCGGACGGAACGCCTGCGGATCGGGCGAGCACAGCGACACCAGTCCGGGCTCGAAGCGTTCCCATATCGATGCGTTGGTGTAGGCCTCCTCGAGGTCCATGTCCGCCAGCGCCGGGATGCGCTTGAGATAAGGCAGCGGCGGCATGTTCATGATCGACAGGCAAGGCAGCTTTGCTTCCGCAATCTTGATCATGAGAACGCGGATGGTGTGGTTGGTGTATTGCGGCTCCTGCATCGCAAGGCCGACGAGATCATAACGCGACAGGTCCACATCCTGCGGCGTGGTGGCGTCCAGCTTGCCGGGCAGATCGCGCGAAAAAATCGCCCGGTGCACCGCCTCGTCGCGCAGCTTGATGCGGACTTCCGTGCCGTCGCGGTTGATGAGTTCGGCCGTCTTCTTCCGGCACACCAGGGTCACGTTGTGACCGGCCATCAGGAGCTTCGTCCCCAGCAGCGAGCCGTACGAGGCCCCAAGGATCAGGATGTTGCGCGCCATGCTCTCTACCTTCACAGGTGATGCGAGCCCCTCAGGGCTGGCACCCATTATACCAGAACTTTCCGCCCCGATGCCTACTGCAAGCCGGCGAGCATTACAATCGGATAGGAAGGCTTTGGTTTCAGTCCCTTACCGTCATGACCTCGTCGCCAGCACCACTCCGGCCAGCGTGAACACCAGCGCCACGATCTGGACCAGCCCGAGCGGCTCGCCGAGCGCCATCGCCGAAGCCACCACGCCGATGACCGGCACCGCCATGGTGCCGATCGCGGCCACGGAGGCCGGCAGCCGCGCCAGTGCGGCGAACCAGCTGACATAGGCGATGCAGAACTGGATCACGGTCGAATAGACCAGCAGCCACCAGCCGAGCGGCGTCACCTTGTCGAGATCCGTGGTCTCGAACGCGAGGCCTAAAATGACGATCGGAAAGCAGCCGATCCCGATCTGCCAGGCCGCGGCCGGGATCGGCGGCAGCGGCAGCGGCAGCCGTTTCGCCAGCACGGTGCCGAGCGCAAAGCCGATCGCGCCGGTCAGCGCCATCAATATCCCCGGCAGCTTTTCGGTGGTTGCCGTGATGCCGTTGCCGCCCATGATGGCGGCGAGCCCCGCGAACGCCATCACCAGCGCCACCGTGCGGAGCCATGTCGGCCGCTCGCCGAGCACCGGCCAGGCAATCAAGGAGGCCCAAACCGGCATGGTGTAGGCGATCAACGCCGCCTCGCTCGCCGGCAGCCACAGCAGCGCCAGCCCCATCAGCACCATCCAGCCGGTGACGTTGAGCAGCGCCGCCAGCATCAGCCGCGGCCACAGATGCCGCTCGACCTTGAGGCTCTGCGAGAACGCCAGCGCCAGGCCCGCCAGCAGCATCGCGCCGATCACGCCGGTGGTTCCGCGCAGCGTCAGCGGCGGCAGTTCGCTCAGGAGGTATTTTGTGACAGGCCAATTGAAGCCCCAGCCAACGGAGGTGATGGCGAGGAACATCAGGCCCGCGGGCGCAATCCGCGCGCCCGTGGTGGGTTTTGATTCTGACATGGAGCCCGGCAGGGAATGGAATCGGCCCACACTCTGCCTGCTATCCGGGCACCGAACCACGGCGGCGCCGGCATGCCAGCCCTCCCCGCGCCGTGGCCCTTGGGGTGAGTCTGACACAGGCAAGCCCTGGGGCCGAAGAAATAGCTGCCCTGTGATTAGCGGGTGTGAGGGGTGCTCCACAGCATGGGGACAATTTTTTTCCCTTGGGAATCCCTGAGGACTCACTGATAGTTGGCGCCATCACAGGCGCGGGACTACCCCCTGTTATCCCTCCTTTTCCACCATATTTAGTATTTGATTCAGGAACTCGTACTAGTCCTTGACGGGCCGGACGGGTTTGGCCTAGCCTTCAACCTGTTCGGCGCGAGTTCTGGTTTTGGGTCCCGCCGGTCGTCCCAAATGGGGTTCCGAAACGGAGCACTCCGCTGCCGGTTGAGGCATGTGCGGAGGGCTCGTCTGCCTTCGGATGGGTTTGGGCACATAGAAACGGGCCGAAAAGGCCCAAGGTAAGCGTGAATTTAAGCGTGGATTAGGGTCCTCCCGCCAATGCGCTAGGGGGCTCTGGGGTGGCGAAGCAGAAAACAGGACCGGGACCACCGGTCGAGCTGGCGGGCCGTTGGGGCCACATTTTCGCGTGAGAATGTGGGGCGGTGGCTCGCTTAATGGATAACATCCGGGCCTGCGGGAATGCAGTCCGGTCACAAGAAGACGGGGCACGACCTATGCGAATCGAACGACGCAACACCACATCCGGCCAGTCACCCTACGCAGGGATTGATTTCAGGCTGACGACATCCGAGATCCGCAATCCCGATGGTTCGATCGTGTTCCGGCTCGAAAATGTCGAGGTGCCGCAGTTCTGGTCGCAGGTTGCCTCCGACGTCCTCGCGCAGAAGTATTTTCGGAAAGCTGGCGTTGCCGCGCGCCTGAAGAAGGTCGAGGAAGAGACCGTGCCGTCGTGGCTGTGGCGCTCGGTGCCCGACACCGAGGCGCTCGCCCTGCTCCCCGAATCCGAGCGCTACGTCAGCGAACTCTCAGCCAAGCAGGTATTCGATCGCCTCGCCGGCTGCTGGACCTATTGGGGCTGGAAGGGCAAGTACTTCTCCACGGAAGAAGACGCGCAGGCGTTCTTCGACGAATTGCGCTTCATGCTGGCCAAGCAGATGGTCGCGCCGAACTCGCCGCAGTGGTTCAACACCGGCTTGCATTGGGCCTACGGCGTCGACGGCCCCGGCCAGGGTCACCACTACGTCGATCCCTTCACCGGCAAGCTCACAAAGTCCAAGTCGGCTTACGAGCATCCGCAGCCGCACGCCTGCTTCATCCAGGGTGTGGGTGACGACCTCGTCAACGAGGGCGGCATCATGGACCTGTGGGTCCGCGAGGCGCGCCTGTTCAAATACGGCTCCGGCACCGGCTCCAACTTCTCGCGCCTGCGCGGCGAAGGCGAAAAGCTTTCTGGCGGCGGCCGCTCGTCCGGCCTGATGAGCTTCCTCAAGATCGGCGACCGCGCTGCGGGCGCGATCAAGAGCGGCGGCACCACGCGCCGCGCGGCCAAGATGGTCGTGGTCGACGCCGACCATCCCGATATCGAGACCTATATCGACTGGAAGGTGAAGGAGGAGCAGAAGGTCGCGGCGCTGGTCACCGGCTCCAAGATCAACCAGAAGCACCTGAAAGCCGTGCTGAAGGCCTGCGTGAACTGCGAAGGCTCCGGCGACGACTGCTTCGATCCCGAGAAGAACCCGGCGCTCCGCCGCGAGATCAAGCTCGCGCGCCGCGCACTGGTGTCCGACAACGTCATCAAGCGCGTGATCCAGTTCGCCAAGCAAGGCTACAAGGACATCGACTTCCCGACCTACGACACCGACTGGGATTCGGAGGCCTACCTCACGGTATCCGGCCAGAACTCCAACAACTCGGTCTCGCTGAAGGACGATTTCCTCCGCGCCGTGGAAACCGACGGCGACTGGAATCTGATCGGCCGCACCAACAGGAAGATCACCAAGACGCTCAAGGCCCGCGAACTCTGGGAGAAGATCGGCCACGCCGCCTGGGCCTCGGCCGATCCCGGCCTGCACTTCAACACCACCATGAACGACTGGCACACCTGCAAGGCGTCCGGCGACATCCGCGCGTCAAACCCGTGCTCGGAATACATGTTCCTGGACGACACGGCCTGCAATCTCGCCTCCGCCAACCTGATCACGTTCTATTCGACCACCACCAAGCGTTTTGACGTCGAATCCTACGAGCATCTCTGTCGTCTGTGGACCATCGTGCTCGAAATCTCCGTGATGATGGCGCAGTTCCCCTCAAAGGCGATCGCCGAACTCTCCTACGAGTTCCGCACGCTGGGCCTCGGTTTTGCGAATATCGGCGGTCTCCTCATGACGATGGGCCTGCCCTACGACTCGAAGGAAGGCCGTTCGCTGTGCGGCGCGCTGACCGCCGTGATGACCGGCATTGCCTACAAGACCTCGGCCGAGATGGCGGCCGAGCTCGGCACCTTCCCCGGCTACAAGAAGAACGCGGCGCACATGCTGCGCGTGATCCGCAACCACCGCCGCGCCGCGCACGGCAATGCGTCGGGTTACGAGGCGCTGGCCGTGAATCCCGTGCCGCTCGATCACGCCTCCTGCCCGCAAGCCGACATCGTCACCCATGCGATGAAGGCGTGGGACGATGCGCTCGCCCTCGGCGAGACCTCTGGCTACCGCAACGCGCAGACCACCGTCGTGGCGCCGACCGGCACCATCGGCCTCGTGATGGATTGCGACACCACGGGCATCGAGCCTGATTTCGCGATGGTGAAATTCAAGAAGCTCGCCGGCGGCGGCTACTGGAAGATCATCAACCAGGCGGTGCCGGCGGCGCTGCGCGCGCTCGGCTATCGCGAGAGCGATATCGCGGAAATCGAGGCCTACGCCGTCGGCCACGGCTCGCTCTCCAACGCGCCCGGCATCAACGCTTCCACGCTGAAGGCCAAAGGCTTCACCGACGAGGCGCTGGCCAAGGTGGAGAAGGCGCTGCCGACCGCGTTCGACATCAAGTTCGCCTTCAACAAGTGGACCTTCGGCGAAGACTTTTTGCGCGACACGCTGAACATCGCCCCGGAAGCGATCGCGGCCCCCGGCTTCGACCTGCTCGCCGCGCTGGGCTTCACCAGGCGTGAGATCGAGGCCGCCAACGTTCACATCTGCGGCGCGATGACGGTCGAGGGAGCCCCTCACCTCAAGTCAGAACATTATCCTGTGTTCGACTGCGCCAATCCCTGCGGCAAAATTGGAAAACGTTATCTCTCGGTCGAGAGCCACATCCGCATGATGGCGGCGTCGCAGCCGTTCATCTCGGGCGCGATCAGCAAGACCATCAACATGCCGAACGACGCCACCGTCGAGGATTGCAAGTCAGCGTATCTGCTGTCCTGGAAGCTCGCACTGAAGGCCAACGCGCTCTACCGCGACGGCTCGAAGCTGAGCCAGCCGCTGAACTCGCAGCTCATCAGCGATGATGACGACGAGGATGATGCGATCGAGACGTATTACGACAAGCCGATGGCGGCACGCGCCGCCCAGGTGTCGGAAAAGATCGTCGAGAAACTGGTCGAGCGCATCATCGTGATGCGCGAGCGCGAGAAGATGCCGGACCGCCGCAAGGGCTACACCCAGAAGGCGGTCGTCGGCGGCCACAAGGTCTATCTCCGTACCGGCGAATATGACGACGGCCGTCTCGGCGAGATCTTCATCGACATGCACAAGGAAGGTGCGGCGCTACGATCGTTCATCAACAATTTCGCCATCGCCGTTTCGCTCGGCCTGCAATACGGCGTGCCGCTGGAGGAATATGTCGACGCCTTCACCTTCACCCGCTTCGAGCCGGCGGGCCCCGTGCAGGGCAACGACTCGATCAAGTACGCGACCTCGATCCTCGACTATGTGTTCCGCGAACTCGCGGTCAGCTACATGTCGCGCTTCGATCTCGCGCACGTCGATCCCAGCGAGTCCAACTTCGACGCGATGGGCAAGGGCGTCGAGGAAGGCAAGGAGCCGTCCGACGGCAGCCACCAGGCCAACAAATATCTGTCCAAGGGCCTGACCCGCTCGCGCACGGATAATCTGGTGGTGATGCGCGGCGGCGACGTCGACGCCCGCGGCTCCGCCAACGTCACCGCGATCGCCGGCCACGGCCCCAGCGCCCGCCTCGCCGACACCGAAGGCGCGGTCGCGCTGAAGCAGGACGCGATCCAGTGGAGCCAGTCCGGCAGCGCGGCCGTCGCCCTTGCGCCCTCCAAGGCCGAACGCCGCGCGGAAGCCAAGGCCAAGGGCTACGAAGGCGAGATGTGCTCGGAGTGCGGCAACTTCACGCTGGTGCGGAACGGGACCTGCATGAAGTGCGATACGTGTGGAAGCACGACGGGGTGCAGCTGAGACAAGACCCATGACGATTGCAGCAGAGAAAATCGCAGAGCTGCGCGTCAAGCATCTCGATATGCTGCAGAGCCTTATCACTCGAATGGCGGGCTATGGCGCGTCATTCAAATCCTATTGCATCACAGTCACAACTGCCGTTATCGGATTCGCTTTCACCTTGAACCGCCCGGCAGTGGCGGCTCTCGCCCTCCTTCCCGTCATAGCGTTCGCTATAGCTGACGCCCAATGTCTTCGGGTCGAGCGTCGCTTTCGAGATGTGTTCAATCAGGTCCGCAAGGAAAGCTGGGACACGGTACCGTCTTTTGACATGAATCCGGTAAGCGCGCCTATCCAGTCATTCTTGAGCGCCGCCACTTCATGGTCGATTGTCTGGTTCTACTCGCCACTAGCCGTCGGCGTTGTCTTGGCGATGCTTGGAGCTTGGGCCTATGGCTAACAATCCGTCCGACCAGAAGAACTTCGGACTTTTGGCAGCGCTCAGTGCTGAACCACGTCGAAACTCACTCCTCGATTACGTTGCGCCCCCGACATCCAAGCCCGAGAGCAGCCCCAAGGCCCGCGCAATAGTTGATCTATTAGTGGACAAACCGAATGCGACATTGCCCGTCAATCAACTCAGCGGCGCGGCGAACGATGTATTCTTCCCACCAATGCCCGCATTATCCCCATTCGGCAGTCTTGGCGCAGTTGCGGCTCAACTTCCGCCAGCCGGCCTCTTGCCGACGAATTCGGGAGCAATTGCCGATCTTTTTGCGGCGTTCACAACCACCCCTTCGAACGCGTTGAGCGGTGCTGCAGCCGATCTGTTGCCGACCGCGTCACCTTCGAACCCGTTCGGTCCCCTCGCAGGCATTCCGACGTCGTCACTTTCATCTGCGTCCTGCTCGGCACGACCTTTCGGTTTACTTGCCGATCTGGTGGCACCTCCGCCGCCCCCGCCCTTCAATACACGGTCGAAGCCAAAGCCGGTTGCGCCAGAGACTAAACGCAGAGCGTTTTTTAGCTTTCACTTTGACGATATCATGCGCGTGAATAACTTGCGAAATGCGTGGAAGATTACCCACCCCGGTAGCTCATCCAATCGCAGCTTCTACGACAGCAGCCTTTGGGAAGCCCGAAAGATCGTGGCGCACGAGAGCATCAAGCAACTCATCCGCGCTGGAGTACTCAGCACATCTGCTGTCTGTGTGTTGGCCGGTTCGATGACCTGGGATCGCCGTTGGGTGAAATACGAGATTGCAAGAGCGGTTATCGAAGGGCGCGGCCTCCTAACCGTTCACCTCAACAGCATCAACCATCACCAGACGAAGCGTCCCCACCCTCTCGGTCTCAATCCACTCGCCCACATGGGCATTGCAAAGCTGCAACGCGACAAACGACGGCCACCTCAGTATTTTCTATATAGGATGAACCATGTGCCTGAAGGCCATGGTGTAATGGTTGAGCAGTGGACCCGCTACGACGACTACACTTCACCGGTAAGAAAACCAACTTGGCTAAACGACCCTGACGTAAACTACGTTATGCCCTTGGCGGTGAACGCAGCCGAATACGACTTTGAGCTCGACCACGGTCATCGCAACATCGGAAGCTGGATTGATGAGGCTGCAAGGCAAGCTGGCCGTTAGCCCTTAGGATCGATCACCAAGCGCTTCCTGCCACGAAAAGCGCCCCCCCTCGCACTCATTCTTCCGATCTCCGCGTCCCATTTCATCAACCTTCGAGAGTCACAAACACCGTACGCATTGCGATCACAAAAGTGGCAGCCTGTTCGCTTCCAAGAGACGAGGTATTTGCACTTTTAAATTGGTAGATTAATGCCAAGAGCTGACCCATCGAGCGAGAAGCGGACTAGCGTGTCGATCCAAGAACTTACTGAAGATGATATCCTTTGACTCCGATTCCTTAAGAGTCTTTTCGATAATCGATGTCGCGTATCCCCAGTATGGAAGAGCGTTTTCGGGGCAGGACTCGACAAGCGATTTAGCCAATATCTCGACGTAGATGCTGGTAACCGATTTCTTCCATAGTTCTCTGGCTCTTAGGAGATCGAGAGACCCTTGCCGCGCATACCACATGATCCAGTAATCTTCTTCTGCCGCGCCCCAATCTTCCCAACTTCCTCTTGGATCAAGGCAAGGAGATCTGCAAACTAAAGGTTCTCCGGCACTTCTGTCGAAGAAGAAAAAGCAGTTGAGCTTATGATACCATGAAACTCTTAGAAATTTTCGGATTTCATGTTGATCGTCTCGCGCTTCAATTTTCTTCGACTTTGAGTCCTCCAAGGAGGTTATGATTTTCTCGACTCGCTCCTTGCTAAATTTTTCAACCTCAAATGCCATACCTTGATATTCTGGAAACAGCTCTTCGAGAACTTTCATGATTTCATCAAAAAAAGCGCGGGCAATATCGCCGCCGCGCCAACATTGCTGGACACCGATATAGTTTCCGTAGATCAGCTTGCTCGAATAGTCATATGTAAAGAACCCAAGGCCGATAGCTCGTTCAGCAAGAGACAAGATAAAATAGCGAGAATCCAGCTTATAAGAAATTTTTTCCTTAGCGCTGAGCCGAACGTTCCGTTTCTCTCCAATGTCACTACGTAACACCCACCGAACAATATCTTCACGATCGTCCCGCTCGACCGGCGGAAAAAGATCCTCGTAGAGATTGAAAACACCGGTATCGTCGAACTTCGCCTCATCGTCAAAGTCTAGTCTCGTGACCGCGAGACTGGGCTTCAGGAACGAAATCAAGACGTCGTCGGCATCGGCTTTCGGACTAGCGTGCTTGTCTAATCCGCGAACATCCAAGTTAAATGGATCGCACGCCTGTCCGGTCTCAAAATCACGTGTGGGAAATGATTTCGGTCGCTGACCTGTTTTTCGCCAGCTTGCGTCCTTTGCGAAAAGCGGAATGACAATAGGCTTGTAATTCCGGTTCTGTTTCTGAAGCGAGACCGCTAAACCTAGCTCTCTCTGCACCCACTCAGAACTTAGTGAATAATCGCTAATTACTAAAATAAAGAAATGACATTTGCGAATTTCTTCGGCCACCACATTTTGAACGTGCTTGCCGAATTGAAGACCATGGCTGTACTGAAAAGTATGAAATCCGGCATCGGTCAGGAAATCCTCGTAGTATTGGGCTTCGTCGTTGTTCTCCGAACTATGTGAGATGAATGTAGATATGTGCTTTTGAGCACTCACAACGAACCGCATTTCGACCTCCAATGGTGCAGTAATGCTGACCAAGAGCGTCTGTGCTTATGAGTAGCACTCTAGGACGTCTGCAACCATGGCGAAAGCTTTTCTTCCGGCCGACGCGATTCGCACGAAGCGATTACGGTAACAGTGCACTTAACTCAGTAGAGCCAGTAGAGCCGAATGCACTCCGTAATGCTCGTCGCCGCCGTCAGCCTATGTGCGATGAATGACGTGGAGATTACGGTGACAGTGCACTCAACTCGGAAAACCCGCAGCAAAGCCGCATGGCATCCGCCTTCGGACGACCTCCAGGCTGACGTCTCCGGTTCCCATTTTACTTGATTTGCCCGGGCATGACCCTACGGTGCGCGCCGCTACGAGTGGAACGAGACCGATGATGGACGATGCCATGAAATGCCCGGCATGCAATTCCGAGCATGCCTATCAGGATCGCGGCCTGTGGGTTTGCCCGGAATGCGCGCATGAATGGAGCGCCGAGGCGGCCGCAGCCGCGGAGGCCTCGCCCGAGCCGGGCGTCCGCGATATCAACGGCAACCTGCTTGTCGATGGCGACAGCGTCATCGTCATCAAGGATCTCAAGGTCAAGGGTTCGTCATCGGTCGTCAAAGGCGGGACCAAGGTCAGGAACATCCGCCTGACCGAGGCGAGCGACGGCCACAACATCGCCTGCAAGATCGACGGCATCGGGGCGATGAATCTGAAATCGGAGTTCGTGAAGAAGGCGTAGCAAGCAGCAAGCGCAGGGCGGATTAGCCGAAGGCGTAATCCGCCGTTCCTTGCCGCCAAGTCGGCGGGTTACGCGGAGCCTGTCATCGGGCGCGCATCCGCGCGACCCGTTGGCTAACCCGCCCTACTCGCTTGGGCGCCAACATCAAGGACGTCCAAGGTAGCCCGCTTCATCTAAAGCCATGATGAAACCCACAAATGCAAACAGTCCTAGCATCAGCAAACCGAGATAGAGCATCTCCCGAGTGAACAGAGCGCGAAGCATGGTCGCAGGGGAGAATATCGACGCTCCGGGTCGACGTGCCTTTCGGTATGCTCGTTCTTGCAGGACGCTTCCGTAGACGAGTGCTGCGAACACGGCCATTATCGCGAAGGCTGCAAGCCGGTTTCGTCCCTCTTCCGTGATGCCGAGATAAGCGAATGCTGAAAACAGCACGATCACAACGATGATCTCAAGCTTCCGCATGTCAGGATTTCGCAAGCCCCAGGCCAAGCAAGCAACCGTAGGGCGGATCGACAGAAGGAGCAATCCGCTCTTCCTTGCCGCGGAGTCGGCGGGTTACGCGGAGCCTGTCATCGGGCGCGCATCCGCGCGACCCGTTGGCTAACCTGCCCTACGCTCTGCGCTACTCTCGCATTGGTTGCAGAGCAGAGAATCTCCTTTCATAGCTGCACTCTCAACATTCTTCCACTCCGCGCGGTGTGGCACCCAACACACACGCTCGCACTTAAGCGCGTCGCCATCAGCGAAAGCGCCGCGCTGTTCACAGACTTGCCGCAAATGCGTGTGGAGCATTGATGGGGACCATCAGCCGAGTATCAATCCATGCGTTTGTCAGTTCTTTCGACCGCCGTCGCCGGGCGCGCCGGCGTGCTTTGTTGTGTCTTGTTTTTGGCGATGAGCGCGCAGGCGCTCGCGCAGACATCGGCCACGGACAATCCGGGCCCGGCCGCCGCGCAGGCTTCCACGCCCGCGCAGGAGCAGCCTACGGCCGCTCCGGCGGCGGCAGCCGAAGAGAAACCGCCTGGCGCGGACGACAAGTCCGCCGCGGTCGATGAGAAGCCGGCGCCTGCGGAAGAGAAACCAGCGATCGCGCAGGACAAGCCTACGGCGGTCGAGGAGAAGCCAGCAGTTGCGCAGGACAAGCCCGCAGCCGTCGAGGCGAAGCCGGTGGTCGCGGACGACAAGCCCGCCATCGTCGAGCAGACCTCGGCCATCCCGGACGCGAAGCCTTCGGTTGTCGAGCAGAAGGCGGTGCCTGCCGGAGATAAACCGGCGGTTGTGCACAAGAAGCCCGCTGTGAAGCAGAAGTCCGCCGCGCGACAACCGGAAAGCGCTGTCCGCGGCAAAGCGGCAGAGCGCAGCAAATCGGTGCAAGCGGCCAAGCTGGTGCAACCGGCCGGAGCCGCCGCAAAGCCGCGCGAGCGGACGCTCGTCATGCTCTGCACCCGCTTCCGCACCTACAATGCGTCGTCAGGGACGTACCGGGGCTACGACGGCCAGACGCATTCCTGCCGATAGGCGCGACGCGGGCGCAGTTCGCGAACAACCCCGGATGAGTCGACGGGTCGCGCGAAGGCGCGCTCGACGACGCGCGCAATTGCGCTCGCACAGGGTCACAGGCTCCGTGATGTCATGACCACCCGAGCCGCCCGGATCTCGCATCGGGGCTAGCTCACCCCCTTTCATCCCACTGCTTTCGCCAGCCCGGGCGGCTTGCCGAAATGATACTTGAACATTGTTCATTTTTAGGATACACACACTTGAACGATGTTCAGTCATTCGAGAGGCCGACAATGCGACCCGCCCGCGGTATGGATGCCTCGATCGCCCCGGGCCACCCCATGGCCCCATGGATCAGGCACGCGCCGACAATCATCACCGTCGGGATGATCGTGATCCTGGCGCTGCACGGACGCATTGCGCAGCCGGCGCACTACAACGAATTCGCCGACCACTCGGCGGTGTCAGGCATTCCCCACGCGGCCGATGTGTTTTCCAACGCGGGGTTCGCGCTGGTCGCGATCTGGGGCTGGCTGACATTGCGGCCCCGCCGCGCCAGCGAGCAGTTGCGCGCGGGATGGCCGGGCTACCGGCTGTTCCTGATCGGACTGTTGCTGACCGCATTCGGGTCCGCGTTCTATCACCTCGCCCCCGACAATGCCCGCCTGCTCTGGGACAGGCTGCCGATCGCGCTGGTGTGCGCCGGCCTGCTCGCCGGCGTCCGCGGCGACTTAAGGGGCGGATCGAAGGCCGGGATCGAGGTGATCGTTCTCGCCCTCTACGCGGTCGCCAGCGTCGCATGGTGGGCGATCACCGAGAGGGCCGGCGTGGGTGACCTGCGGCCGTACCTCCTGTTGCAGGGGCTCGCGCTCATCCTCATCCCGCTATGGCAGGCGATCTATCGTGCCCCGCGCACCGATCGCATCGCATTCGGTACAGCAATGGCGCTGTACATCCTGGCCAAGGTCGCCGAGGTGCTCGACCACGAGATCGCGACCGCGCTCGGCTTCATCACCGGGCACACCTTGAAGCATCTGCTCGCGACGGCCGCCACGGCCGCCGTGGTCTGGGGATTGACCCGGCGGTTTTCGCGTAACGGTGACGCTGCGCGCCGGGCGGATCAGCAGGCGTAGGGCGAATTAGCCGAAGGCGTAATCCGCCGCTCTCCGCGGCCGTCTCGGCGGGTTACGCGGAGCCTGTCATCGGGCGCGCATTCGCGCGACCCGTTGGCTAACCCGCGCTACTTCTTCTCCTACTTTGCATGGGGTTGTTTTCGCGATTTTGTGTCCGGGCCCCTACTTCGCCAGCCCGAGCGACTTCAGCGCCTTGCCGTTGTCCTCGTTGTCCGTCTTCATGAACTCGCCGAACTTCGCCGAGTCCAGATAGATCATGTCGAAGCCGCGGCGGTTCATGAACTCCTTGAACTCGTCGCTGTCCCAGGCCTTCTTGATCGCGGTCTCGTACGTTTTGGCGATCTCCGGCGGCAGGCCCTTCGGCGCCGCGAAGCCGCGCCACACGCCCTTGTGCACCTTGTGGCCGGTCGCCTCGTCGGTGGTCGGCACATCGGGGAAGTTCGGCGCGCGCTTCGGCGAGAAGAACACCAGGCTGCGGATGCGCCCCGCCTTGATCAGCGCCTCGGCTTCCGGCATCGAGCACGAGACGAAGTCGACGCCGCCGGCCGCGAGATCGGTCAGCGCGGTCGCAGCCCCCGTGGACGGCACCCAGCGGATCGAGGTTGGCGAGACGCCGTCGGCCTGCATCAGGCCGGCGAGCGCGACATGCCAGCTACCGCCCTGCCCGGTGCCTGAAGCGACCACCTTGTTCGGGTTCGCCTTGATATGCGCGAACAGCTCCTTGACGTTCTTGTGGGGCGAGTCCGCCTTGACGTGGATCGCCGCGGGGTCCTGGTTGACCATCGCGATCGGCGTGTACTTCTCGAAGGTGAGATCGGTGAGCCCCGCCCAGTGCATCAAATTGATCTCGAGCGTGATGAGGCCGAACGTGTAGCCGTCGGGTGCGGCCTGCGCGATCGCCTGGTGGCCGACCACGCCCGACCCGCCGGTGCGGTTGACGACGTTCACCGGCTGCTTGAGATCGCGCTCCAGCTGGTTTGCGATCTGCCGCGCGACCGCATCGGTGCCGCCGCCGGCAGCCCACGGCACGATCAGTGTGATCGGCCGCTCCGGAAAGGCCGCGTGCGCGCTTCCCGCACCGAGCAGGCTTGCAGCCGCAAGCGTGGCAAAGGCAAAATTCCTGACATGACGAGACACATGGCGAACCGCCTGCCGAAACATTCGCAACCTCCCCCTATGTTTTTTGATGCGCCGGGCAAACCACCGCGACGCGCGCTTTTTGCGCTGAGGCATTCCGGCGGCGGAACGCCGATATGTCAAGGGCTACGGTCGCTCTATCGCCGTGCGCCGTGCTGCCTCACCACGCCCTTCTTCCACAGCCGAAACCCGCCCTCGAACGCGTTGGCATTGACGCCGAGGCGGACCTTGCGCGGCAGCCTGCCGATCTTGTCGGCATTGCCGCCGCCCAGCATGACGTAGTCCGGCTCCAGTGCCGCGAGCAGGCGCCTGAGCACATCATCGACCACGCGCTGCCATTTCTTGCGGCCCATGCGCTTCAGCGCCGCAGCGCCGACCCATTGCTCGAACGTGCGGCCGTCGCGGTACGGCAAATGAGCCAGTTCCATCGGCTCGAGCACGCCATCCACGATCATCGCGGAGCCGAGACCCGTTCCAAGGCCGAGAAACAGCATCCGGCCGCCCTCGTAGCTGCCGATCGCCTGCATCAGCGCATCGTTGACGACCCTGGTCGGGCGGCCGAACGCCTTCTCGAAATTGAAACCGGCCCACCCCTGGCCGAGATTGTGCGGCTCCGACAGGGGCCGGTTGTTGATCACCGGTCCCGGATATCCGATCGCGACGACGTCATAGGACCAGTCCTTCGTCAGCGCCTTGACCTGCCTCACCATCGCTTTCGCGGAAAGATTCGGACCGGACACAAAGGCGCGCCTGGTTCGCTCGGTTGAGGTCATCACCTTCACGCGCGAACCGCCGATGTCGATCGCAAGGATCGTCTGCCGCACTGCACGCCTGCCGGTTTTCTTCGCCATGAATTCGTGCCTCGCGCTATTGAGGTGAAGCAACAAACGGCACCGCGGTTTTGTTCTCCATCCGACTCCATTTTGTTCGCGAAGAACGAATCGGAATCGCACAAATCAGCGCGCGGCAATTCTTAACAATGCGTTTGCGTCGCTTCACGCCTTCGCACTATCGCTCATACTCAAGTCCCGGCCGCAGCGCCTGCAGCTTTTGCGCCAGCCGCCGGCTCCCCGTCTCTTCCGCGCGCGCCAACTGGTTGGCCACCGCCAGATGATCCTCATCGCTCTTGTGCTGGTTGAGCTTCGACTGCCCCTCGATCTGGTCGACGACGAGATCGATGACGCGGATCGATGACAGCATCGACTCGCGTTTGGCCGGCTCCATCTGCGCGAGATCCCACGGCGCTTTCGGCAGGCGCGCCTCGGAAACCGCGAGCAGCGCGTCGCCGTGGCCGCGGTTCTCGTCGCGCTCGCGCAAATGCGCCACGCCGGTGAGATGCACGGCTTCATAAAGCCAGGTCGAGACGTTGTCGCGCGAGGCATACCAGTCGTTGGAGATATAGGCATCGTCGCCCGCGACAATCAGAAGAAAGCGCCGCTCACCATCGGCGAGTTCGACGAGCGGATTTCTGGCCGTGAAATGAATCTGGACGATCACGCGATCGTCGCGCCGCACGATGACGAACGGTACGTGTGAGGCACGCGGTCCACGCTCGTCAGCGGCGACGATGACGCCAAAACCGCGCCCGGCCGCGAACGCGAGCGCGCGCTCCTCCTCAATGCGAAACTGGGGTCGGAGAATATGCATCGGCAGGCGCTCGAACGGCTGGAGGGTGGAAGGCTATCGCAAGGCTAGCGTATTCTCCCGCAGCGGTCACCGGCTGCAAATCAACGCTGACGTTGCGCCAGATAGAATCCGAACAGCACCGTCACCAGTCCCGCCGCCTGCAGCGCCGTCGGAGGCTCGCCGAGCAGCAGCCAGCCAGAGAGGATCGTGAGCGCCGGCACGGTTGCCGGAAACACCGCGGCGCGAGCGACGCCGATGGTCTGGATCGAGAACGCGAACAGATACAGCGCGGCGGGGCCAGCCAGGATGCCCTGCGCCAGCGCCTGCAGCACATTCTCGCCGAAGCCCAGCGCCGCCACGCGGGCAAAACCGCCAAACGCCGCATAAATCGGCAGCAGCGCGAGCGACAGCACGCTGATGACGGTCGCCGCCGAGAACGCGTTGACCCGCCAGTGCCGCAGCAGCGTGCCGAATACCGCGAACATCAATCCGGTCATCACGAACAGCAAATCGCCCAGCACGCCATCGGCGCCAATATGCCCGATCGACTCGGCACCGATCACCGCAAGCCCGCATACGATGACGAGCGCCCCCGCGACACGCGAGGCCGGAACCCGCTCGCGCAAAAACAGCGCGGCCAGCAGCAGGCCGCCGAGCGTCGCGCTGGAAGGCTGGATCACGCTGCCGTGCCCGAGCGGCACGAACAGGAATCCCGTATAGCTGATGAGCGACATCACAGGACCGCCCAGCACCATCAGCACCAGTCCGCGGCCCCATCCGATACCGCAGAGATTGCCGATGCCGGCGCGCAGCACGATCGGAATGAACACCAGCCCCGACCACAGGAAGCGGTGCATCAGCAGATCCGGCGGCGTGAAGCCGACCTTCAGCCCGTGCCGGGTCGCGACAAACCCCAACGCCCAGAACAGCGCCGCCCCCGCGCCGCACGCGACCCCGAGCAGGGCCGGCTTCGCATCGAATTTCTTGACTGGATCTTCAGGGCCGCCGCTCGGCTCGCTCATCGCGGAGGATTAACGTGGCCAGAAGGGCCATACAACCCACGCTTATGCAGGGCTCGTAGCCTCGCAGGGCGAATTAGCGATAGCGTAATCCACCATTCACTCACCGTGGGTCGGTGGGTTACGCTATCGCTAACCCACCCTACTCGAAAGGATCATCATGAACGGCAATCGATATTATGGCGTTCGCGTCGAGGGCGCGAAATACGGCGTGGGCTTCGGCTCGGCGCTGGCGATCGCGATCTCCTACACCAACAACCACTCGATCCTGTGGGCGATCATCCACGGAATATTCGGCTGGCTGTACGTGATCTATTACGCGCTGTTTGGATGAATCACCATCCGTCATGGCCGGGCTTGTCCCGGCCATCCACGTCTATCATTCTCGACCGGCGCAAAGACGTGGATGCCCGGGACAAGCCCGGGCATGACGAGGATGCAACTCGCTTCGCTGCTCCACTCAGGCCGCCTTGGCTTCCTTTTCCTCGGACGCCGTGTCCATCGCGCGCATGTAGAGATCGAGCAGGCTCTCGCGCTCGTCGCGCTCGTCCTCGTCCTGCTTGCGCAGCTTGATGATTTCCTTGAGGATCTTCACATCGAACCCTTCGCCCTTGGCCTCGGCAAAGACTTCCTTCTTCTGCTCGTTCAGCTCCTGCAATTCGCCGTCGATGTTCTCGACCCGCTCGACGAAAGAACGGATCTTGCCGCCGGGAATGGTGACGTCTGACATGGTGCCTCCCTGTTGAATGAAGTCGTGAAAATGACCGCAAACAAATAACCAATGTGTTAACCTCGGCTGGTTCCCGCCTCGCCAAAACAGATAATCCCAGACTTGACCACATGAACGTGATTTCGATTCAATCGCAGGTCGCCTACGGCCATGTCGGCAACAGCGCTGCTGTGTTTCCCATGCAGATGCATGGCATCGACGTGATCGCCGTGCCGACCACGCTGCTGAGCAATCGCCCCGGCTATCCGACCATCCGCGGCCGGGTGCTCGATGCTCAACTGGTTGCAGATCTGCTGCTCGGCATCGAGGAGCGCGGCGCGGTCGACACCGCGCAGATGATCCTGTCGGGCTATCTCGGATCGGCTGATAACGCCGCCGTGGTCGCGGATTTCGTCGCGCGCGCCAAGGCGCGTAATCCCGCGCTCGCCTATTGCTGCGATCCCGTGCTTGGCGATCGCGATCGCGGCCTGTTCGTCCACGCCGATATCCCGCCGCTGGTGCGGGACCGGCTGTGTCCACTCGCCGATATCATCACGCCCAATCATTTCGAGTTCGAATGGCTGTGCGGCACCAGGGCCGCGACGATCGGCCAGGTGATCGAAGCGGCGCGCGCATTGATGGCGCGCGGGCCGTCGACAGTGGTCGTCACCAGCGCCGAGCTTGCGGACACGCCTGACGGCGAGATCGAGACGCTCGCCGTCGAGGGCGCGGAAGCCTGGCGCGTGCGCACGCCGAAGCTTCCGATCAGCCCGAACGGCACCGGAGACCTGTTCGCCGCGCTGCTGGTGTCGGCGCGGGTTCACGGCAACGACACGCCGGAGGCGCTGAGCCATGCAGCGTCCGCCATCTACGCCGTGCTGGAGCGCACCGCAGCAAGCGGAACAGAGGAAATGCGCATCGTCGAGAGCGCCGAGCAAATTGCCAACCCGAAGCGCCGCTTCGACACCGTCACCATAGGACAAGAATGAGCCGTTTCTGGAGCAGCCTGACGCATGACCTGAAGCCCTACGTGCCGGGCGAACAGCCCCGCATGGCGGAGCTGGTCAAGCTCAACACCAATGAAAGTCCGTTCGGTCCTTCCCCGCGCGCGCTCGAAGCCATCCGCGGCGAGGCGACCGATACGCTGCGGCTGTATCCGGACCCGCAGGCGACTGCGTTGCGCGCGGCGTTGGCCGCCTACCACCATGTGCGACCCGAACAGGTGTTCGTCGGCAACGGCTCCGACGAAGTGCTGGCCCACGCCTTCACGGCGCTGCTGAAGCACGATGCGCCGTTGCTGTTCCCCGACATCACCTACAGCTTCTACCCGGTCTATTGCCGCCTGTTCGGCATCGCATACGAAGCCGTGCCGCTCGATCAGTCGATGTACATCCGCGTGGCCGACTATCGGCGGCCGGCCGGCGCGGTCATCGTGCCCAATCCGAATGCGCCGACCGGGATTGCGCTGTCACGCGCCGAGATCATTACGCTGCTGGGGGATCATCCCGACGCACCTGTCGTGATCGACGAGGCCTATGTCGATTTCGGCGCCGAGACCGCGATACCGCTGATCGCATCCCATCCAAATCTTCTCGTCGTCCAGACCATGTCGAAGTCGCGCGCGCTGGCCGGCTTGCGGGTTGGCTACGCGATCGGCGACGCCGATTTGATCGAGGGGCTCACGCGGGTAAAGGACAGTTTCAACTCCTATCCGCTCGGTCGGCCCGCCCAGGCCGGCGCCATCGCCTCGCTCGAGGACGAAGCATATTTCCAAGCGAGCCGCGCGCGCGTGATCGAAGGCCGCGAGCGGCTGAACCGCCGGCTCGCCCAGCTTGGCTTTGAAGTGCTGCCGTCGGCCGCCAACTTCGTCTTCGCGCGTCATCCGGCGCATGAGGGCGCGGGGCTTGCCACTGCATTGCGGCAGCGCGCAGTGATCGTCCGCCATTT